>Ga0316190_10000997_pt1 | contig 20279 bp, 16 predicted proteins | sample Eddworburrow2_MG_FD_204929 | JGI IMG/M metagenome (GOLD analysis project Ga0316190, IMG submission 204929) | Coastal sediment microbial communities from Maine, United States - Eddy worm burrow 2 | ecosystem: Environmental > Aquatic > Marine > Coastal > Sediment | place: USA: Maine | collected... | reverse complement strand
CGAATGCATCGGGCCAGTACATCGAGGTCACAGCAGCCGTTCCGGTCGGGCGCAACATCGGGCGTATCGGCGAAGACGTGACGGCCGGCGACACGATTCTCCGGGCCGGGCGACGCCTCCTCCCGCAGGACGTCGGTCTCCTCACCGCGGTTGGCCATACCCCGGTTGAGGTGGTGCTACGGCCGATCGTTCGGATCATCGTCTCCGGCGACGAACTCCTCCCGCCCGGTGCGTCGCCCACAGGTTCGAGCATCGTCGACTCCAACTCCCCCATGCTCGCAACACTGGTTGAACGAGATGGCGGGATCCCCGAGATCGTCCGTCTCCCCGATGAACGAGAAGCAATGGAAGAAGCCCTGGGCCGTGGCGGTGCAGACGTCATCGTCACCGCGGGAGCGGCATCGGTCGGCACGGAGGATCGCGTCCCGGTGCTCGTTGCCGAGCTTGGGACTCTCACGATTCACGGCATCACCATGCGGCCATCGGCGCCCACAGGCGTCGGAACGATCAGCGGTGTCCGTGTTCTGATCCTCCCGGGCAACCCGGTCGCGTGCCTCGCTGCCTACGACTTCTTTGCCGGTCCCGTGGTGCGCTCGCTCGGCGGCCGCTCCCCCAAATGGCCGTACCGGATCACCGAACGACCGCTGGCTCGCCGGCTCGTCTCACAGGTCGGCCGCACGGACTACGCCAGAGTCGTCATCAACGGAGAACTCGTCGAGCCGATCGCTATCTCAGGGTCTTCGGTCCTCTCCTCAGTCACCGCAGCCTCCGGCTTTGTCGTGGTGCCGGCCTCGTCTGAGGGGTACGCCGAAGGCAAGACGGTCACCATCCACTGCTACGGAGAGGAGGGCAACGGATGACCCAGCGGCAGTTCCTCGACGTCGTCGACGAAGACGTCGCCCACGATGCCCTCCGACGAGCCTGCGCTCATCTCACGAGCCGCACCGAAACGGTGCCGCTCGAGGAGGCGCTCGGCCGTGTGCTCGGTCAAGACGTCGTTGCCCGGATCGATGTGCCCGGCTTCGACCGAAGCAACGTCGACGGATACGCCGTCCGCGCCGTCGACACGTACGGAGCCGAAGAGCTCGATCCCGTGATGCTCGCCGTCTCACCCGTGACGCTCGCTGCGGGTGATGCGCCGCCTGCTGACTTCGAAGCTCCACCTGCAACAGCTACGCAAATCGCCACCGGCGGTGTTGTGCCGCGAGGAACCGACGCGATCGTCATGGTCGAGTACACCGAGCCGGTCGCCGGCGGCATCGCCGTGTCACACTCGGTCGCACCCGGGGCAAACATCTCATTTGCCGGATCGGATATCGGACGTGGTGACACGATCCTCCGTCGCGGCCTCGTGTTGACGTCCCGAGATACCGCGGTTTTGGCCGCCGTCGGTGTTGCGGACGTGACCGTCGTCGTCCGACCGCGCGTCGCGGTTCTCTCAACCGGTGACGAGATCGTGCCACCCGGGACGGAGCCGACTATTGGCCAGGTAGTCGATTCGAACGGACCGATGCTCCTCGACGCTGTTCGAGAGCTTGGGTGTGAGCCGGTCTCGGCCGGTATCGCCCCCGACCACGTCGCGGTTGTCGAATCGACGATAGAGGCGCTGATCACCGGCCCTGATCCGGTTGATGTTGTTCTGCTCTCGGGCGGAACGTCGAAGGGTGCGGGAGATATCAACTCGGATGCGATCCTCCGCCTTGCCGAGCGCCTCCCCGACTCTCCCGGGGTCGTCGTCCACGGTGTCGCCCTCAAGCCGGGCAAACCGATTCTCCTGTCGGTTGTTGCCTCGAGGCCCGTCGTGGTCCTGCCCGGTTTCCCGACGTCGGCCGTGTTCACGTTCCACGAGTTTGTCGCTCCCCTTCTGCGCCGCCTCTCGGGCATTCCGGAGGACGCTGCTCATTCCGTGCAAGCCGTCGCTCCAATGCGGATTACGTCCGTCCCCGGACGGGCGGAGTACTCGCTCGTCGATCTCGTCGAGGGCAGCGATGGACTGGCGGCATATCCGCTCGGAGCAGGATCGGGCAGCGTCACGGCGTTCGGACGGGCGGATGGCTTCATTCGGATCCCCGCGACAACTGAGTACGTGGAGGAGCGTGCCGAGATCACGGTCCACCTGCTGAGCGAGCAACTGCGGACCCACGATCTCGTCGTTGTCGGCAGTCATTGCGTCGGACTCGACTACCTCCTCGGCCTGCTCGCCGACGAGGGGTACCGGGTGAAGTCGATTCCGGTCGGTTCAACCGCGGGCCTCTCTGCCCTTGGCCGGGGAGAGGGCGACGTCGGTGGCACGCACCTCCTGGATGCGGAGACCGGCATCTACAACGAGTCGTTCCTTCCGACGGGGGTTCGACTGATACCGGGCTACGACCGACGTCAGGGTTTCGCCTACCGGGCCGATGATCCGGTCCTCACCGGAGTCGACGGGGAGACCTTACTCGGCGAGATTCGCAGCGATCAACACCGGATGGTCAACCGCAACCCGGGGAGCGGAACCCGCATCCTCATCGATGAACTGCTCGACGGCCACAAGCCACCGGGGTACCTCCACCAGGTCAAGACACACAATGGTGTTGCGGCCGCGATCGAACAACGTCGAGCGGACTGGGGCATGACCCTCGAGACGGTCGCCAAGGCTGCCGGTCTCGCGTTCCACTTCGTCGCCAACGAACGCTACGACTTCGCGGTCCCTGAGGAGCGATGGGATCGGGCGGCCGTCGTCGCTCTACGCCGTCTCCTCGAGGATCCGTCCGTACGCATGGCACTCGCCGAACGGGGCTTCAGCTAGACGGCGGTTCCTCGGATTCGTCGCCACTGGCAGAGTCGTCGGCAGTCGCAGTGTCGGCAACTGCACCGTCAGGAGCCTCGCCGTCAGGATCTGGCATTGCTGCGACGGTCTCTGCTCCGGGTGCGATGAGCACGGGCGGTCCAACGAGGATCCGATTCTCTTGGCGTTGCTGCATCCACCAGAACAGGGCAGCACCAACCAGAACAGCACCGGCTGAGACCCAGCCGTTGCGACTCAGGCCGAGGAATCGGAACGTGGTGTCGGTCCGCATCAACTCCATCAGGAACCGGCCTGTGCCGTACAGGACCATGTACACGGCGATCGAAGAACCCTTGAACAGCTTCCCGCGGCGCTCCAGCAACAGGATGACGCCCACCGTGATGAATACGTTCCACAACGCTTCATAGAGGAATGTTGGATGGAAGGTTTCATACCCGGGGTACCCGGCAGCCGCTGCGATTCTGGCATCGATCTCGACAGCCCACGGCAGGGTCGACGGGGTGCCGAACAGCTCTTGATTGAAGTAGTTTCCGAGCCGGCCGATCACCTGAGCTAGCGGTAGCCCGACGGCGACCGCGTCGCCGAACGCGAACACGTCTCCCCGCGACCTGCGCAGCACAATGACGGCAGCGATCGTCCCAGCAATAAGGCCACCGTAGAGGGCAAGACCGCCCTCCCAGATATACAGCATTGCCCAGGGTCGGTCGAGGAAGTCGCCGGTGTGGGTGCTCACGTATCCGAGTCGCGCTCCGAGGAATCCAACAATCACTGCCCAAATCGAGGTCCGCTCCACCGTCTCGCCGCTTCCGCCAAACCGCTCGTAGCGGCGTTTGGTCACCATCACAGCGACGATGACGCCGATGGCGATCATGATCCCGTAGAAGTGGATCGTCAGCGGACCGACCTCGATGACGTTCCGTGACGGAGATGGAATGGAGGCGAGGAATGGGATCATCCGTACCGCTCTTTGAACTCCTTGAAGGCTGCCCAGGCCTGCGGTGCATAGATCGAAGCTGGTCCGCCGCCCATTTGGATCGCAACGCCGATGGTTTCAGCCATCTCCTCCTCGGTAACACCCTTGCGAGCGGCACCTCGCGTATGGCTAGCGATACAGCCCTTGCATCCCTTGGAGATGGCAATACCAACCGCGATCAGCTCTTTGGTACCCGCCGCCAGCGCCGCGTCCGTGTAGACCGCGCGATACGTCGTGGCAAAACCTGCATAGACCTCGGGGATGTACTCCCGCAGTTCCTGGGTCGCAGGACCGATCTTCTTGATCTCGTCTTGATACTCGCCCATGACACCTCCTGATCGGCGCAATGCTACGAGGTTCTAACCCCTGCCGACCATCGGCATTCCACGTGAGCGCGACGCTGGATGTCAGTCGTCGAGCACCGTGTAGCCTCGTTCCGACGACGAGTAGCCGGTAGATCGTGGTTCTGGATACGGACTGCGGACTGCGGATTACGGACGACAGCGACCGCAGGGGGCAGAGATGACCGCCAAGGACACCGCACGGGAAACGGTCGGGCGGTTCGAGGGTGAACTGCGGGATCTCTCGCGCTGGATGTACGACCACCCCGAGATCGCGTTCGAAGAGTACGAGACGTCGGCCAAGCTCGCCCAGTATCTCGCGAACAACGGCTTCGAGGTCGAACACCCCGCCTACGGCCTCGAGACGGCATTCGCGGCCCGTGTCGGTTCATCCGGACCCGAGGTCGTCATCTGCTGTGAGATCGATGCGCTCCCCGAAGTTGGGCACGCATGCGGCCACAACGTCATAGCAGCAGCCGCCATCGGTGCAGGACTCGCCGTCGCCCCACTGGTCGAGGAACTCGGCATCCGCGTCACCGTGCTCGGCACACCCGCCGAGGAGGCGTACGGGGGTAAGGTCGACCTCATTAACGCCGGCGCATTCGCCGGCGCTTCGGCCGCCATGATGATCCACCCCGCCAACGATGACGTGGTAGATAAGAACTTCCTCGCGGTGACCCAAGTCGATGTCGAGTTCCACGGCAAGGAATCGCACGCGGCGTTCAAGCCGCAGGTCGGCATCAACGCCCTCGACGCCGCCGTACAGGCCTACGTCAACATCTCGACGCTCCGTCAAGCGATCTACCCGACCGACAAGATCCACGGCGTGATCACCCACGGCGGTGACGTACCGAACGTGATCCCTGCCTTCACCTCGATGTCCTGGTACGTGCGGGCACTCACGAAGGAACGTCTCGACGAACTCTACGAGAAGGTGCTGGCTGCCTTCGAAGGAGCTGCGATCGCAACCGGGTGCTCCGTCGACGTCAAGCAGCGTGGCCATACATACACCGATCTGGTGGTGAATCCTCTATTGGCAGACCTGTACGCCGAGAACTCGGCAGCCATCGGCCGCCCGATGCACCGAATGAGCGAGTACGACCCGGCAGCGACCGGTTCGACCGACATGGCCAACGTGTCGTACGTGGTCCCGACGATCCACCCGATGCTCGACATCGGGGCGGCACCCGCCGTCAATCACCAGAAGGATTTCGCCGCGCACACGCTGGCCCCGTCCGGGGAGGCGGCGATAGCCGACGGTGCGCTCGCCATGGCAATGACCATCATCGACCTGGCGGAAGGGAACCACTGGGCGGAACTCGGCATCGGGAGGTCCTGATGAAGGATCGTCTGGCCGGGCGGCGTCCTATCGTCTTGCCATGACCGCTCGAGCGAGCACGACCGACACCGCCTGGTACCAGCTCGACGCCGACGCTGCGCTCGAGCAGCTCGACTCGACCCGCGACGGACTCTCAGACCGCGAGGCAGAACAGCGCCTCGCAACGTTCGGGCCCAACGAACTCGAAGACCGCGGCGGCCGATCGTCACTGCAGATCTTCCTCTCCCAGTTCCGGGATCTTTTCACCGTGATCCTGATCGTTGCCGCGGTGATCTCGGCATTCCTGGAAGACTGGATCGAGGCAGTTGCCATCCTTGCAATCATCGTGCTCAACGCCGCAATGGGCTTCGTGCAGGAGAAGAAGGCCGAAGAGGCGATGGCTGCCCTGAAGCGGATGTCGGTGCCGGAAGTGACCCTTGTCCGATCGGGTCAGGCGATTGTTACGACATCTCGCGACATCGTTCCAGGAGACGTCCTCGTCCTCGAGACCGGGAACATCATCCCCGCCGACGGCCGACTCGTCGAGGCAGTGAACCTCGACATCGAAGAAGCGCCGCTCACGGGCGAGTCCGTGCCGGTGAGCAAGGACGCCGAACGGGTGTACCGGCAGGAGGTCCCGGTCGCCGACCGAAGGAACACCGTCTACCGCGGAACCACCGTCACACGCGGACGCGGCACAGTGGTGGTGACCGACACGGGCATGGATACGGAGCTTGGCCGCATTGCAGGACTCCTCCAGTCGGTCGAAGAGGAACGCACGCCACTCCAGCGCCGCCTCGATCACCTCGCAAAGGTGCTCGCCATCGTTGCGCTTGGCATCGTTGCGTTGTTGTTCGCGATCGGGATCACGCGGGGTGAGAGCGTTGAGACCATGCTCCTCACCTCGGTCAGCCTTGCGGTCGCTGCGATTCCGGAAGCGATGCCGGCCGTCGTCACAATTGCACTCTCCCTCGGTGCCCAACGCATGCTGCGCAGGAAAGCCCTCATCCGCCGTCTCCCCGCGGTCGAGACGCTCGGCTCCGTCTCGGTGATCTGCTCCGACAAGACGGGGACCCTGACCGAGAACCGGATGACGGTGACGGTCCTCGATCTCGCGAACGAAGCGGTCGTCCTGACGGGTGAAAGCAGCGGGCCCCTCACACCCACCGAGACCGGGGCAGACGAGATCGCCCAGGGACTCGAGGCCGCGCTCGCAGCAGGGGCCCTGTGCAACGACGCAACCCTCACAGTGACGGAGAACGGCAATCGCTCGGTGGGTGATCCAACCGAGACGGCACTCGTGCTCGCTGCGGCGGAGCTCGAGATTCCAAAGCGCGACCTCGAAGACCTGTTCCCCCGGATCGACGAAGTCCCGTTCGACTCGACGCGGAAGCGAATGACCACAATCCATTCCGTGCCGGACTCGCTCCCGACATGGGTCGACGGCATCGCAACGGTGTTCCCGCCGGAGACATTGGCCGCTTCGTTCATGAAGGGAGCGGTGGAACATGTGATCGAATCCAGCTCGTCGGTCTTGGTTGCGGGAACGATCGAGCCGATGTCGGATGAGTGGGAGCAGAGGATCATCGCAAGGACCGAAGAGATTGCCGCCACAGGAACCCGCGTCCTCGCGGTGGCAGGGAGGGGTTGGGGAGCGACGCCGACGGAGGACCAGGCGGAGACCGACCTCGTATTCATCGGCCTCTTCGGCCTCATGGACCCGCCGCGGCCCGAGGTCTCAGAAGCCGTCGCCATCGCAAGAGCTGCGGGAATCAGCACCGTCATGATTACCGGGGATCATCCGCTGACCGCCCGCCATATCGCGACGGAGGTTGGGATCGACCCCGGAGGCGACTACCTCACGGGGGCCGACCTCGATCGTATGGACGATGCCCAACTCGTTGATGCCGTCGAGCACACGTCGGTATTCGCTCGCGTGTCTCCGGAGCACAAGCTCCGTCTCATCTCGGCGTATCGGCAAGACGGCACACCCACCGCGATGACCGGAGACGGCGTCAACGATGCGCCGGCACTCAAACGGGCCGACATCGGCGTCGCCATGGGCATCACCGGAACCGATGTATCCAAGGAAGCAGCCGACATGGTGCTGCTCGACGACAACTTCGCCACGATCGTCTCTGCGGTCGAAGAAGGCCGCGTCATCTATGACAACATCCGCAAGTTCATCAAGTACCTCCTGACGTGTAATGCCTCGGAGCTCGCGGTGATGATCGTTGGCCCATTCCTCGGCATGCCGATCCCGCTCCTCCCCCTCCAGATCCTTTGGATGAACCTCGTCACCGACGGCTTGCCGGCACTGGCGCTCGGCGTCGAGCCGGCTGAGGATGACGTCATGGACCGCCCGCCACGGTCAGCGAGCGAAACGATCTTTGGCGGCGGCGTGGTCCAGTACATCGGTGGCTTCGGCGCCGTGATGGCAGCGGTGTCCCTGTTTGTGGGTTGGTATGCCTGGAATCTCGACGATCCCGCGTGGCAGACGATGCTGTTCACGACGCTGATCGTCGGCCAGCTGGCTCTGGCGCTCGAGGTCCGCGCTGAGAAACGGTCTCTGTTCTCGCGTGGCTTCTTCTCGAACCGAGCCATGCTGATCGCCGTACTCATCGGGGTCGGCGCCCACTTCGCGCTGATCTACGTGCCGTTCCTGCAGGAAGTCTTCGGAACCGTGGCGCTTGGACCGAGGGACCTCGCTATTTCGCTGTCGGCAGCGATCGCCATCATCATTGCCGCCGAGCTCTGGAAGTGGCACCAACGGACGAACGCGAGCCACGAGCCAACCGTCGGATCATGAACACCACAGCGCTTCCGAATCGCCTCCGTGGGTATGACCTCGTGATCTTCGACTGCGACAGCACCCTCACCGCGCTCGAGGGGATCGATGAGCTCGCCCGGTCCGGCGGCCGATACGAGGAGATCAAGGCACTGACCGACGCGGCCATGAACGGCGATGTGCGACTTGAAGAGGTCTACGAACGCCGCCTCGACATGCTGCAGCCGACGCGTGAGGAAGTCGCAGCCCTCGCCGACCGATACCGGGAGAACGTGGTGACCCATGCTCAAGAACTCGTCGGCGCGTTGCAGGCCGCGGGACGGGAGGTGTTCATCGTGTCGGGTGGCCTCGCCGATGCGGTTGTGCCGTTCGGCGCCTGGCTCGGCGTACCGGAGGATCACATCACGGCGGTCGGCGTCCAGTACGAACTTCCTTCCGTGGCTCTGGAGGTTGAAGTGCAGAATGGGGGCGGTAGCCCCCGCTACAAGCGCACCGCACCGAGTCCGCTCACGCGAGCGGAGGGCAAGCCGATGGTTATCCGTGAGTTGCTCCGGAACCGGATCGAACGTTCCATGCTGATCGGCGATGGGGTCAGCGACCTTGTCGCAGCACCGGAGGTCGACCTCTTCGTCGCCTTCACCGGTGTCGTGGAACGCGAGTACGTGACGTCACATGCCGATGTGCTCATCACGGGCGATTCGCTTGCCCCCGTGCTTGGTCTGGCGCTCAGCGCCACCGAGGAGGCCACACTGGCGACCACTCAATACGGAAGTCTTGTTTCTGCCAGCCGCACCAGAGTCAAGGCCGGGGAAGTCACCATCCAAAGGGACACCACATCATGACGCACCGCGTACTTGTGACCGACGACCTGTCGAGTGAGGCGGTCGACCTTCTCAACGCCCATTCGGACTTCGAGTTCGACATCGAGAAGGGACTCGACCCGGATCAACTCGCTGATCGAATCCGGACCTACGACGGTCTCATCATCCGCAGCAGTGCCCGTGTCACGGACCAGGTCATCGCGGCTGGGGATCGCCTCCGCGTCATAGGACGCGCCGGTGCCGGAATCGACAATGTCGATCTACAGGCGGCCAGCCAGCGCGGGGTGATCGTCATGAACACACCCGGTGCGAACACGGTTGCGACGGCCGAGCACACGATGGCGCTGCTGCTGGCGCTCTGTCGCAACGTTCCTCAGGCAGCGGCAAGCCTGAGAAGTGGTGCGTGGGAGCGGAAGCAGTTCAAGGGCATCGAGGTCCGGTCAAAGACGATCGGGATCATCGGTCTCGGGCGTGTGGGTCAGCGCGTGGCACGTCGGTGCAAGGCGTTCGGCATGAATGTGATTTGCTACGACCCCTACCTCAGCGGTGAACGCGCCGAACTCCTGAAAGTGGATCAGGTCTCGCTGGACGAGCTCCTAGAGCGCTCGGACTTCATCACCCTCCATGCCGCCCTGACGGCAGACACTCGAGGTCTCATCGGGCCGGAAGCGCTCGCCAAGGTGAAGCCGGGGGTTCGTATCATCAACGCCGCACGCGGCGACCTGATCGACGAAGCAGCGCTCATCGGAGCCCTGCAGGACGGCCGAGTGGCAGGCGCCGCCCTCGATGTCCTCGCTGACGAGCCGCCCGATCCCGCCAATCCTCTGCTCCACATGGACAACGTGGTGGCCACCCCGCACTTGGCTGCCAGCACCGATGAAGCGCAGCGGGAGGTCGGAATCCAGATCGTGAGCCAAGTCATCGACGCACTCGAGGGCACCGACTATCGCAATGCCGTCAACATGCCGATCGTCGATGGACAACTCCTCGAAGAGCTGCGGCCATTCCTCGCGATGGCCGAGCGGCTCGGCAGCCTCCAAGCGCAGCTCGCCGAGGGCGCCGTAACCAAGGTCGAGGTAGCGGTCGAAGGCGACGACATCGACGAACACCTCACACCGATCACCATTGCGATCCTCAAGGGTTTGTTGGAGCCGGTGGTCACCGAACCGGTCAACTACGTCAACGCTGAGTATGTCGCTTCGGAGCGCGGTATCGCCGTATCCAGGATGTCCGGCCTCCGGACGCTGGACTATCCCAACATCATTTCCTGCCGGGTCGAGTGGGCGGCAGGTCATCACACGGCGGCGGCGACGCTGTTCAGCCACGACGAGCCTCGCATCGTCGAGGTCGACGGCTATCGCGTCGATGTGATCCCCGAAGGAACGATTCTGGTCACTGTGAGCCACGACCAGCCTGGATTCATCGGGAAGGTCGGGACGACGCTCGGGGAACTCGGCATCAACATTGCGACGTGGAAGACGGGCCGATCGGCGCCCGGCGGTCGCGCACTCTCGTTCATCAGCGTGGATTCCGACGTTCCGAGCGAAGCCATGGCAGCTTTGGCCGAGACCGACCCAATTGAGCGCATCACCAAGGTGCAGTTCTAGCTAGCCCGGACCTCCGGAATCCTGGAAATCGACCATAAATTCGCGCAAGGCTTCAACGCCGGTCATCGGCATGGCGTTGTAGATCGATGCGCGACATCCGCCGACGCTGCGGTGCCCCTTGAGGCCAACCATCCCGCGCTCGGATGCAGCCGCGACGAACCGAGGTTCCAGGCTGCGGGACGACAGTCGGAACACGACGTTCATGTTCGATCGGCTCGCCACATCGACCGGATTGATGTAGAAGCCGTCGCTCTCGTCGATCGTTCGATACAGCAGGTCGGCGCGGGCGTCGGCGGCCGCCTCCATTGCCGGAAGTCCACCGCGGTCACGCATCCAGCGCAACACCTTCTCCATCACGTAGATCGGGAACACCGGCGGCGTGTTGTACATCGAATCCTTGGAGGCGTGCACGTCGTAGCGGAAGTAGGACGCCAGGTTCCGTTGTGTGTGTTCGAGTGTGCTTCGCCGAATGAAGACCAACGCCAACCCGGCGGGGGCGAGGTTCTTCTGGGCCCCTCCGTACACCACGTCGAATCGTTCCCAGGGAACGCTTCGGCTCAAGAGATCAGATGACATGTCGGCCACGAGCGGTACGTGCACGTCCGGCCATTCTTTGTATTGAATGCCACCGATCGTCTCGTTGCTGGTGACGTGAACGTATCGGGTGTCTCTCCGAAGTGAAAGCTCGGCTGCTTTGGGGATCCGGGTGTAGCCGATATCTCGACCGCTCCATGCCTCATAGACGTCTCCGTGGTGCGCTGCGTCTTCGAAGGCTTTCGTCGCCCAGGCCCCGGTGTCGACGTAGGCGCCTGGCGACGAACCGGTCAGGAGGTTCACGGGAACCATGCCGAACTGCATCGTCGCCCCTCCCTGAATAAACAGCACCTCGAAATCGTCTGGCACGGCGAAGAGGTCACGGAGAAGGGTGATCGCACCTCCGTGCACCGACTCATACGCAGCCGATCGATGGCTCATCTCGATCATCGACATCCCGGTGCCGCCGTAGTCGACGATCTCAGCCTGGACCTCTTCGAGCACAGGAAGCGGCAACGTGCTCGGTCCGGAACCGAAGTTGATGGCTCTTGTCGAAGAAGGATGGTCTGGCATCGTGCCCGGACGATACCCCGGACGTTGCGGGCGCGTTTCCGCGGGGCGGCGGCGACCTGACACCCCGGCTGTTTCCTCGACTACTGCTCTACACCTTTGCCAGCCACCACACGAGACGGTGCGGCTCGCCGCTCCGGCGTGTGATGATCCGGCGGCGCGTGGATCGGTGTCCTGAACAGTCGCCTCCGTTGTGGCGGGGAACTCGGATCGATGGTGAATCCTCGGCCATGGATGACGATGTGGTGGTGGAACCGGCACAGGGTGGTGAGGTTCTCCGCATCCGTCCGGCCACCTTGGGACCAGGGGTGGATGTGGTGGATTTGCAGCCGGTACCGCGACGTGCAGCCTTCGATCGTGCACACAGCGCCGTCACGGTGCAGCACGAATCGGCGAAGACGCGGAGGGATGATGCGGCCGCGTCGCCCCATCTGGAGTGGGGTGCCGTCTTGGGCGCGGGCCGTGACCTCAATGATCCCGTCACACAGGATCGCCTCGACCGCGTTCGGTCCGACTCGGGGTCCGGCTTCGATCATCGCCCCCGCCTCACCATTGGTGGGTGCCGCCTCCGTTGCATCCAGGAACACCGTCAACAGCGGTTTCGATGTGTCGATCGAAGCGCCGTCGCCCCCAGCGATGCTGTCGAGGCTGATCGCCCAGAGCGCATCTGCCCACCGCGTCGAACGAGACTCGTGAAGGCTCGGATTTGCGGGCAACACATCTGCCCTCTCGTCGAGGGCCGCGACAAACACTCGGCCTGCCGTGGCGGGAAGCTGGCCACGGATCTGCCACGACGACTCATCCAGATTCGGTTGAGCCACCACATACCGATGCTCAGATGCTTCACGTTCCCTGCCGGTCGACATTCGGCGGCGACGGGCAACAAGATGCCCAATCCCAGCCACGTCATGGTGCGCAACCTTGTCGAGGATGTCGCCATCGTGTGATGGCTCCGCCATGCGTGCCGCGGCTACCACCCGATCGTACGAAACGACTCCGTCCGCCAACGCGACTTCAACCGACGGCAACCACTCGCACCGGTGAGCCGCTGTCACCAACGTCTTCGCCGTGTCAGGGGCGAGATCGAGACGCCCGGTCACCCACTCGACCAGTGACCGGCACCCATCCGCCATCGGCGTCTGCCGTCGGTCGATCTCCCGCAACAGGGCCATCTGCCCCCCCTCAACCGAGCGATCGTCGCTTCAGCGCGGAGCAGCTGCTGCTCGATCGTGTCCGTGGTGGCGGTTTCGAAGTCCATACCCGCAACGTATCAGAGGGGTATGACAAGAACACACCTTCGAGACAGGAGTCTCAGAGAGATCTCGTGGATTCTTGTTCGGCTGGAGAGGCACAGCGAGGTGGTGGCCCCCCTCCGCCATCGGCTCCGCCGATGAAGGCGTTCTCCCTGAGGGGGAGGAAGGGGACTGCGAACGCCGAGCCGGGCTTGCTGTTGGCCGGCAGCCGGCAGCTCGAAGACCGGCGACTCTTCTCAGACGCCTTGCGCGTGGAAGAAGATGCGTCGCTCTCTCGGCTGGTCGAGTTCGGCGTAGAGGACACGCTGCCACTGGCCGAGCAGGACCTCGCCATCAACGATCGGGATCGTCACCGATGGCTGGCCGACGAGCAGTTGCCGCACGTGTGCGTGTCCGTTGATGAACTCGTCTTCCTGCATGTTTTCGGTGCGCACGTCGTGGTCGTCGTGCTCGTAGTAGGCATCGACGGGAATCGTGCGATCGATCGCCTTGCGGAAGTCGTTGAGGAATCCTGTCTCGGACTCGTTGATCACGATCGATGTCGTGGTGTGCGGGGTGTAGACGGTGATCTGGCCGTGTCCGACCGACGATCGTTTCACCACATCCCGAACAATGTCGGTGAAATCCCAGAACTCCTCAGAGGCACCTGTGTGGAAATGCATCGCCTCGGTCCGAATCGCCGGGGACTCAGAAGCCGCAAGCACCACCGGGGTACCGACGGGGTTGATTGTGGCTTTTCGAATCGCGATGCGCTCGTTCATCGGCTTCCTCGTGGATCGTCGGCGAGACCCTAATGACCACACAAGGTTACCGGGGCCCAAAACAACGCGCGATGCCATTTGGGGCCGGACCGCGAGACGGTCCGCGAGGTCCTGTAGAATCGGCGTTCATCAGTGGAGGAGACCACATGACAGCGACGGTGATCCTTGGCTCCCAGTGGGGTGACGAAGGGAAAGGAAAGATCACCGACCGGTACTCCCGCGACGCTGATGTGGTCGTCCGGTACCAGGGTGGCAACAACGCCGGTCATACGATCGTGGTCGAAGGTGAGCGTTTCGCGCTCAGCCTGATCCCGTCAGGTGTTCTCTATCCGCAGGTCACCCCGGTTATCGGGAACGGGACCGTCGTCGATCCTGCCGTCCTCATCCGGGAAATGGATGAGCTCGCCGAACGCGGCATCGATCCTTCGCGCGTACGAGTCTCGGGGAACGCACACGTCATCATGCCGTACCACCGCAAGATGGACGCCGTGCTCGAGCGGTACCTGGGAGAGGAGCAGATCGGCACCACCAAACGTGGAATCGGCCCGGCGTACATGGACAAGTTCTCACGCTTCGGGATCCGCATGCAAGACCTCTTCGACCCGAAGATCTTCCGCAAGAAGCTCGAGGTCGTGCTGAAGGACAAGAACAAACAGCTCCAGAAGGTCTACAACCAGCTTCCGCTCGATCTCGACGACATCTACGAGGAATACCTGGGATACGCCGAGCGGATCGAAGGACACATCACCGACACGTCGCTCCTCGTCTGGGAGGCGATCCACAGCGGCAAGAACGTCCTCTTCGAAGGCGCCCAGGGGACACTCCTCGACATCGACCACGGAACCTATCCGTTCGTGACGTCATCGAATCCGACGGCGGGCGGCGCCGTCACCGGGTCCGGAATCGGCCCACGCGATATCGACAACGTCATCGGCGTCGCCAAGGCCTATATCTCGAGGGTCGGGACCGGGCCGTTCCCAACGGAGCTGCTTGACGAAACCGGCAACCGGATGATTGAGATCGGGGGCGAATACGGCGTAGTGACCGGCCGGCGCCGGCGCTGCGGCTGGCTCGATGCCGTTGCGCTGCGATACTCGGCGAGAGTCAACGGACTCACCGAGATTGCGCTCACGAAACTCGACATCCTGTCTCACTTCGATCCGATCAAGATCGCCATTGCCTATGAATCGGATGGCACACGGTACGACGAGTTCCCCCGCCAGCAGTCGGTCCTCTACCACTGCACTCCGATTTACGAAGAGATCGAGGGCTGGAATGTGGACATCTCGAAGGCCACGTCGTTCGACGATCTGCCTGCTGCGGCTCGAGCCTACGTCGAGCGTGTCGAGGAGCTGAGTGGTGTTCGCGTCTCGTCCGTTGGCGTCGGCCCGGGCCGAGAAGCCACCCTGATGCGATGACCCCCGCCACCAGCTTCGCCGCCCACACGCGCAACGCACGTATTCGCTTCGCCCGCACCGGGAACTGCGGACTCCAGAACCCGGAGTGCCGCTTGTGATCGAACGCTATTCGCTTCCGGGGATGGCGGCGATCTGGAGCGAGACGAACAAACTCGCCGTGTGGAAAGAGGTCGAGACTCTCGTCGCTGAAGCGTGGGCCGACCTGGGGATCGCATCGATCGACACAGCCGCGGCACTGCGCGCCACACCCGAGGTGGCGATCGACGCCTGGAAGGAACGAGAGAAGGTCACGAGCCATGACGTTGCCGCGTTCGTCGATCTCCTCTCAGAGTCGGTTGAGATCGGCGGCGAATGGGTGCACTTCGGCCTTACGTCGTCCGATGTGGTCGATACCGCCAACGGCGTGCTTCTGCGCGAGGCCGCCGACCTGCTTCTGGGACGGATCGCCGACTTGTTCAGGGTCATCAAGACCAAAGCCTTCGAGTACCGCGACACACCAATCATCGGCCGCACCCACGGAATCTGGGCCGAGCCGACGTCGTTCGGTCTCAAGCTCGCAAGCTGGGCATTCGAAATGGAGCGGGACTACGGCCGCATGCGCCACGCCCGCGACGGAGTTGCGGTCGGGAAGATCTCCGGCGCCGTGGGGACCTACGCACACACACCCCCAGCCATCGAAGCCTACGTGTGCGCCAAGCTCGGCCTCGGCGCCGAGACGGCGTCGTCCCAGATCACACATCGGGATCGCCACGCGGAGTTCCTCAACACCATCGCACTCACCGGGTCGTCACTCGAGCGGTTTGCCACCGAGATTCGCCACCTTCAGCGCAGTGAGGTCGGCGAAGCCAGAGAGTCTTTCGGCGCCGAACAGAAGGGCTCTTCTGCAATGCCGCACAAGCGGAACCCGATCGCTTCTGAGAACGTCACCGGCATCGCTCGCCTGCTTCGCGGGTATGCATCCGTCGGTTTGGAGAATGTTGCGCTGTGGCACGAGCGGGACATCAGCCACTCATCCGCCGAGCGGATCGCTTTGCCGGATGCAACCGGCCTGCTCGACTATGCGCTCGTCCGAACGACTCGCCTCATCGACGACCTGGTCGTCAACACGGAACGCATGGCGGAGAACCTCGAAGCGACCCGCGGCCTGGTGTTCTCGCAGGCCGTGTTGCTTGCCCTCGCCGAAAACGGCCACACCCGAGATGACGCCTACCGCATCGTCCAGCGCAATGCACTCGCCGCCTGGGATGAAGGCGGGAATCTGCTCGATCGCCTTGTCGACGATCCGGAGTGCGACCTCTCCAACGACGAACTCGCCATCTGTTTCTCGGCGGAACGGTTCCTCCGCAACACGGGCGGGGTGTTCGATCATCTCGAAGGAGTGGAACTCTGATCCGCTGCCAGCTGACATCCGATCGCAGGCGATCAAGGAGCCGCATGCAGAACGCTGACTACCCGAACCGTCGAATGGACACCCGAAACTATCAATCGATAGAATCGGCCCCATCCACCGTTGGAACCCTTGGAGGTGCCACATGAAGTCGTACCAAATCGCGCTCATACCCGGCGACGGTGTTGGTGTTGAGATCACCGACGAAGCCGTACACGTTCTCGACGCCGCAGCCGACATCTATGGGTTCGAGGTCGCCACTGCGAGCTTCGACTGGTCGTGCGATCGCTACCTCGCGACCGGGTCGATGATGCCGGAGGACGCTCTCGAGACGCTCGCTGCGTTTGATTCCATCTTCCTTGGATGCATCGGCGATGCAAACAAGGTCGAGGATCACATCTCCCTCCAGATGCTGTTGGCGATTCGCAAGGGCTTCGACCAGTACGTGAACCTCCGCCCGATCAAGCTGTATCCGGGTGTCTCCTCGCCGATCAGCACAGCCACCCCCGAGACGGTGGACATCCTGGTGATCCGAGAGAACACCGAAGGTGAATACTCCGGAAACGGCGGATTCTTCAAGCGCGGCACGCCCGACGCCTTCGCTCTCCAGACCGGCATCTTCACCTGGAAAGGATGCGAACGCACCATCCGCTACGGCTTCGAGGCGGCACGAAAGCGGCAGAAGCTCGGCTCTTCGGCACCGGTCGGCCGGGTCACCAACTGCACAAAGTCGAACGCACTCAACTACTCCATGGTCTTCTGGGATGAGGCCTACGACTTCGTCGCACAGGACTACCCGGATATCGAGACCGACATGGCGCTCGTCGACGCCCTGACGATGTGGTTCGTCAAGAACCCCGACTACTTCGACGTCGTCGTGGCCTCAAATCTGTTCGGCGACATCATCACCGACCTCGGAGCGATGCTCCAAGGAGGTATGGGTTTCGCCGCCGGCGGAAACGTCAACCCCGAGGGTGACTACCCGTCGATGTTCGAGCCCATCCACGGCTCGGCGCCAAAGTACACCGGGCAGAGTGTGGTCAACCCGATCGCGACCATCGAAGCCGTCCGCATGATGTTGGACAACCTCGGAGAGACGGAGGCGGCCAACCACATCGAGGCCGCAATCGCCGCCACCTTGAGTGCGGGTGAGACCCGGACGAAGGACATGGGCGGCTCGAGTTCAACAGTGGAAATGGGATCCGCGGTCGTCGCGGCAATGCGCGCGACCGCCTAGACACAAGGGAGTCTCAGACATGAGCAAAGTCAAGGTCGGAGTGGCCGGATTCGGAGTGATCGGACAACGTCTCGCAGACGGTGTTGCTCGGCAAGAGGACATGGAGCTGGTCGGTGTTGCCGACGTCGCACCAACGCTCGCAGTGCGAGCGCTCGCCGAACGCGGCATGCCCTATGCCATGTACGCCGCAACGCCGGGCGCAAAGGAGACGCTGGAAGCTGCCGGAATTCCGGTTTCCGGAGAGTTCGATGACCTCATCGCCCAAGTCGACATCATGCTCGACTCGGCGCCGGGCGGAATTGGAGCGAAGAACAAAGAGAAGTACGAAGCGGCAGGCGTCAAAGCCATCTTCCAGGGCGGCGAGTCCTCCGAGGTCGCAGACGTGTTCTTCCACGGCTACGCAAACTACGAGCACGGCGTGGGGAGCGACTACCTCAAGCTCACCTCGTGTAATACCACCGGCCTGATCCGCACCATCGATGCCCTCGATCGTGCAGTGGGTATCGAGAAGGTGGCAATCACGATCATCCGCCGCGTCGCTGATCCGGGTGACACGCATCGCGGTCTCGTCGACACCCTTCAGATCGAACCGATCCCGAACCACCAGGCAGTCGACCTCATGAGCATCATGCCCCACATTGATGCGACCGGAATTCTCGTCCACACACCGGTGACACACGGACACATCATCACCGTCGTGGCGACGCCCAAGAGAGACGTCACGACGGAAGAGGTCATCGAGGCGTTTAAGGCGCACCCGCGGATCCGCGTCGTCCGTATTGCGGACGGTTTCGACACGAACACGTCCCTGTTCAACTACGCCCGCTTCCTCGGTCACCCTCGCGGAGACATGTACGAGGTGGGCTTGTTCGAAGAGACGGTCGGCATGTCCGGGAAGGACATCATGTTCGCGATCAACATCCCCCAGGAGTCCGTTGTCATCCCCGAGACGATCGACGGTATTCGGGCAGCGCTCGAGATGCAGACGGATCGCCTCGAAGGTGTCGCCCTGACCAACCAATACCTCGGCATGTAACCCGCCGGCCACTGCGGACACAGAGGAGGTAGTTGGGTGACGATTCCAACGCTGGACGATCTCGATGTGCAGGGGCGTGTTGTCCTCCTGCGTGTTGACATCAATTCCCCGATCGACCGTGCGACGGGGAAGATCAACGACGACAACCGACTGAACATGAGCCTTCCGACGATCGCCGACCTCGCCGATGCGGGGGCGCGGGTCGTGATCATCGCCCACCAGGGCGACACCCTCGACTATCACAACCTGGTGTCGATGGACGAACACGCCGAGATCCTGTCGGAGAAGCTGGGTCGGGAGGTTGATTTCATCGACGATGTAGCTGGGCCTGCTGCGCGAGCAGCCATTCAGGCGCTCGGCAACGGCGAGATCCTTCTGCTCGACAACATCCGCTTCCTGACCGAGGAGGTGTCGACGTTCGAGAGCGCCGTGAAGCTCACGCCTGCCGAAATGACCAACACCTACCTCGTCCGGAATCTGGCGCCTCTGGTCGACATCTATGTCAACGACGCATTCGCAGCAGCACACCGGAACGCGCCGTCAATGGTTGCGTTCCAGGAGTTGCTCCCAACTGCAGGCGGACGACTGTTGGTCGATGAGGTCACAGCTCTGTCGGGGTTGGCGTCGGATCCCAAGCGGCCGTGTGTGTTCTTGCTCGGCGGCCTCAAGATCTCTGATGCGTTCTCGATGATGGAGAAGGTGCTGGCCGACGGCACCGCCGACAGGATCCTCACGACTGGCATCACCGCCAACGTCATGTTGATTGCGCGCGGCGTCGACCTTGGGGAACCGACGGCGGCATTCATCGACGACCGATCTCTCGATGCGTTCATCCCTCGTGCCGCTGAACTGCTCGAGGCCTACGGGGACCGCATCGAGGTGCCAACCGACCTCGCCTACGACGAAGGCGGCGAGCGTCGGGAGGTTGCCGTTGCGGATCTCCCCACCGATCATCTCCTGATCGATGTGGGGAGCGAGACGGTTGCCACCTACGAGGCCGTGATTGCCGACGCAGCCACGCTGTTCGTCAACGGCCCGGCCGGGGTCTACGAATCCGCGGCGGGCGAGTACGGCACACGGTCGCTGTGGGAGGCTGTTGCGGCATCCAACGGATACTCGGTGATCGGCGGAGGCGACACGGTTGCGAGTGCCCGGCGCTTCGTCGATCCCGGCGATATCGGTTTCATCAGCACCGGTGGCGGCGCCCTGATCCGCTTCCTCAGCGGACAACCCCTCCCCCTCATCGAAGCCATGGAGAAAGCAGCCGAGCGGGACACGTAATCCTTGGCCCCTCCCTCACGAAGTGGGAAACGGTGCCGAAGCGTCAGCAACGGAGGGAGGGGGAAGCGTTCCGCGACCTCATCTCGAAGCCTCAAGCTCCCAAAGCCCCCTCCGCGTCCGAGCATCCGCTCGAACGCGCCTCCCCCACTCCGTGGGAGAGGCAAAC
>Ga0316190_10000994_pt1 | contig 20286 bp, 15 predicted proteins | sample Eddworburrow2_MG_FD_204929 | JGI IMG/M metagenome (GOLD analysis project Ga0316190, IMG submission 204929) | Coastal sediment microbial communities from Maine, United States - Eddy worm burrow 2 | ecosystem: Environmental > Aquatic > Marine > Coastal > Sediment | place: USA: Maine | collected... | reverse complement strand
ATGCAAGGGCTTCGGCTTCGTCGAAATGGAAGGACACGAAGCCCGTGCCGCACAGACGGCGCTGGACGGCAAGTCAGTCGACGGCGACAGATCACTGCGGGTACGCTTTGACGACCCGAAGGCCTCGCGCGGACGCAAGCGGCGTTAGCCAGCGTCTGGAAAACACCACCGGTGAGGTTCAGACTCACCGCTTCCTGCAGGAGCGCCGCCCCCCGGCGCGATGATATTAGCTCGTTAAAAACAAACATGATCGCGGCGAAGACGCCGCTCCTGCAACAATTTTTTTTGCAGGGGAAAACTATGCCGAGCGAGACGCTGCCGGACGCCGGCGTGGTTTCCCGGCGCGATCAGCTCCCGCAGCACCTTTTGGCTGTCCGTAGCGTGCGTTGCCCGGAGCGCCGCCACCCCCCGATCTGTTACCACGCTGCTGCCCGGGGCCGTTGCGGGAGCCGGGTTTTCCGCCCCCGTTACGTCCATTCTGAATCGGCTGTGCGCGGATAGAGGGATCGGGTTCATAACCAGGGATCACAATCCTGGAAAGATCACGTTTCAGCAGGCGTTCGATATCACCAAGCAGCTTGTGTTCATCCACACATACCAGCGACAACGCCTGTCCCTCGTTGCCGGCACGGCCGGTACGACCGATGCGATGCACATAGTCTTCCGGCACGTTGGGCAGTTCATAGTTCACCACGTGCGGTAACTGATCGATGTCCAGACCGCGTGCCGCGATATCAGTGGCCACCAGCACCCGCACCTCGCCACGTTTGAAGTTGGCCAGTGCACGGGTGCGCGCACCCTGACTCTTGTTACCGTGGATCGCCACACTGCTGATGCCATCCTTTTCCAGCTGCTGCGAGAGACGATTGGCACCATGCTTGGTGCGGGTGAACACCAGCACCTGACGCCAGTTCTGCGAGCCCACCATGAAGGACAACAGTTCGCGCTTGCGCTCCCGGTCCACCGGGTGGACCACCTGTGCGACCAACTCGGCAGGGACATTGCGGCGCGCCACCTCGATCAGCACCGGTGCATTCAGCAGTTTGTCGGCAAGCTGCCTGATGTCATTGGAATAGGTGGCGGAGAACAACAGATTCTGGCGCCGCTTTGGCAGCAAGGCGAGAATCTTGCGGATATCGTGTATGAACCCCATGTCCAGCATGCGGTCGGCTTCGTCAAGCACCAGGACCTCGACGGCGGACAGGTCCAGCGTCCCTTGTGAAACGTGGTCCAGCAGCCGCCCCGGTGTTGCCACCACGATATCCACGCCCCTGCGCAATCGTTCGATCTGCGGGTTGATCTTGACGCCCCCGAAGATCACCGTAGAGGTCAACGGCAGATATCTGCCGTAGGTAGTGACGCTCTCCTCCACCTGGGCAGCAAGTTCGCGTGTCGGGGTCAGAATAAGCGCGCGCACCGGGCGCCGACCCTTGCCAGGTGTTGCATCGCTGAGGCGTTGCAGCAGCGGCAGCGTGAAACCGGCGGTCTTGCCGGTACCGGTTTGTGCCCCGGCCAGTATATCCTTTCCCTGAAGAATGACGGGGATTGCCTGGCTCTGCACCGGTGTAGGTTCGCTGTAGCCCTGTTCGGAGACAGCACGAAGTAATTCGGCCGACAGGCCGAGGGTATCAAATGACATAATAAAGGGAATGCTCCTGGATCGGCCTACCGGCGACAGCGTCACAGGACGGTCTAGGCGCAATACATTGTTGGTGTTCGAGGTTTGCCAGAAGTGGTTACCGCGAGGTCTCAGGTGCAGACCGAAGTGCACCGAACTGGCTGGCACTATACCGAAAGCAACCGCAGAAAGCGAATCTTTGCCGGTTCACTGACCGGTGCAGCCACACTTGCATGTGGGAGCGCATAAGCCGCAGACTCTGTTTCAGGTGACCGGCGCAGTGGGCTGGTACCGGCAATCAATTTTTGCCTTGAAAACCGGCACCCGTAATGAGCTAACATTACGTTGGCAGAAGCCCTTTCCAGTCACCAGGAGAACATCATGACAGACCTGTTAAAAAATGACGCCGCCGGGAAATTGATACTGCGTTTGACCGTCGGAGGCCTGATGCTGTTTCACGGTGTCAGCAAGCTGCTCAATCCGGGCTCGGTCGGGTTCATCAGCAGCAAACTGGCCGAAGCAGGGCTGCCGGAAGCCCTGTCCTATGGTGTTTACATCGGTGAGATTCTGGCACCGCTTATGATCATTGCCGGATTACTGTGCCGCGCCGGCGCTGCCATCGTCGTGATCAACATGCTGTTTGCCATTTTCCTGGTACATGGCGGTGACATCTTCGCCCTGACCGAACACGGCGGCTGGCGACTGGAACTGCAAGGCTTCTACCTGTTTGTCAGTCTTGCCATCATCTTCCTCGGTAGCGGCAGATACGCCATGAAACCCGACTAGCAGCCGTTGCATACCCACCTGCACCCGAATCTCCGGCGGCGGCGAGCTTATCGCTACAGACTCCTGTCGCTGGTGCTGCTGTGCTGGTTGACCGCTGCCGGCGCACAGCCGGTTGTCGGCAGCCAGCAACCCGTCGCGCCGACTTCAATGATCGCGATTCCGCTACGGCTGTCTCTCGAACCCCTGACTGCAGCGGCTGAAAAGACCCTCCCGAACCAGGCCGGCCACTGGCGCAGCTGGAAAGACTGGCACGGTGTGAAGTCCCAATACCGTGCCTGGCGCGGCCCCCTCGGTATCACTGTCTCGGGCGATGTACTAACGGTGCAGGCGCATATCCGTTACTGGATCAGGGCACGCAAAACCTTGCTGGGCGCGGTAACCCTGAAAGGCAGCTGCGGCATCGAAGAGCCGCCGCGGCAGGCGTTGATCGGCATGCAGGTCCAGCTGGGATGGGGACCGGACTGGACCTTGCGACCGCAGTTCCACATCCTGCCGACCCGATTTATCGACCGCTGTGAAATGACCGTCGCGAATATCGACGTCACGCCCCTGGTCGAGAAGGAATTTCGCAAGCAGATGCAGAACAGCCTGCGAGAGGCATTGCGCAAGCTGGCTCCCGCCATGCAGGCAATCCGGCAGCAGGCAGGGCGCAGCTGGTCATTACTGCAGGAACCGGTGGCCCTTGGCCAGGGCAACTGGTTAGTGCTCAGGCCGACCGGTGTGGCACTGTCCCGTATAAGCGGCCAGGGGGAACACCTCGACACACAGCTTGCCATCAGCATGCAACCGGTACTGCTCACTGGATCTGAAGCCGCCGGCAAACCGCTGCCGCTGCCACCGCTGGGGCGCTATTCTCCCCGGTCTGCCGGGCTGAATCTGCAGCTGGCTGTGGACCTGGATTTTGCAATGCTCAACCAGCGGCTTGCCTCGACCCTGGCCGGCCAGAACTTTGACATCAAGGGCCGGCAGGCCGGCATCAAAAAGATCGACCTGGCGGGCAATGGACAGGAAATCAGCGCACGCTTGGAGTTGACCGGCGAGATCGCCGGTACCACAGAACTGCGCGCACGGCTGGCCTATGATGTGCAAGACCGGAAGCTGCTATTGCAGGACCTGACATTCGACTATGCTGCTGAAGATTTCACCATGGAGATGCTGGCAAAGGCGTTGCATGAACCCATCCGGCAGGCACTGGCAGATGCGGCCAATCAGGCGCTCGCTCAACACCTTGAGCTGCTGAGCGGGCGCCTGGGGGCGGTACTGGAGAAAATTACGCCCGCGGGGGTGACGCTTGACATGACCACCCTGCAGTTACGGAGCGCACAAATTCATATCCTGCCGCAGGGCATCAGGCTGGATGGAACCGCCACCGGTAGCGCCCGGCTGGTGTTGCGCTGAGCGTTTTGGAACCAATCCCTGCTACTGCCCATGGGCCGGGTTACCCCTCTGATTTCTGCCCGAACATCTTGCCAATGCTGTCCAGCGGCAACGGGAACACGATGGTGGAACTCCTGTCCCCGGCAATCTCCGTCAGGGTCTGCAGGTAACGCAGCTGCAGCGACTGCGGCTGCTCGTTCAATATCCTGGCCGCCTCGACCAGCTTCGTGGCCGCCTGCATCTCGCCCTCGGCATGAATCACCTTGGCACGCCGCTCCCGCTCGGCCTCGGCCTGGCGGGCGATGGCACGCACCATGGTCTCGTCGATGTCGACATGCTTGATCTCGACGTTCGCCACCTTGATGCCCCAGGCATCGGTCTGCCGGTCGAGCAGGCCCTGGATATCGGCATTCAGTTTTTCCCGCTCCGCCAGCATGTCGTCCAGCTCATGCTGACCCAGCACCGAACGTAGCGTGGTCTGCGCCAGCTGGCTGGTCGCGACGAGGAAATCCTCCACCTGAATAATGGCCTTCTGCGGGTCGATGACGCGAAAGTAGAGCACGGCATTGACCTTCACCGAGACATTGTCACGCGAGATCACGTCCTGGCTCGGGACATCCATCACCACCGTGCGCAGATCCACCCTCACCATCTGCTGAATGATGGGGATGACGATAATCAGGCCAGGCCCCTTGACCTTCCAGAAGCGCCCGAGTGTAAAGATGACACCGCGCTCGTATTCTCGCAGCACACGGAATGTATACAACAGCAGCGCAACAAAAACGATCAGCCCGACAAATACACCTGGAATAGCCATATCAAACCTCCTGATTTAGTGGTTGAACCGTCAGTATCAGACCATCAATGGCAACGACCTGTACCTTGTCACCGCGCCTGAGCGCTGTTGCTGATTCAGCCTGCCAGATTTCGCCATGAATACGGATACGGCCCTGGCCCTCGAAATCGTCAAGTACCTCGCCGGTCATATGCAGCAGTTCTTCCTGACCACTGACCACGGGCCGCTCACGTGCCTTGATGGCCGCCGTAATCACAAACAGAAAAAATCCGGCCGTAATCACGGACAACGCAAAAATCAGCGGCAGTGACACTGCATAACCGCTGCCCTCCTGGTCAAACAGAATGATAGAGCCGATCACAAACGCGATCACCCCGCCAAAACCCAGCGCACCGAAACTGGGTACGAAGGCCTCAGCCAGCATGAATATGATCCCCAGCGACAGCAGGGCCAGACCGGCGTAGTTGACCGGCAGCACCTGGAAGGCATACAGCGCCAGCAACAGACTGATGGCCCCGGCCACCCCGGGCAACACAAACCCCGGATTGGCAAACTCGAAAAACAGTCCATAAATGCCAATGAGCATCAGTATGTAGGCAATGTTCGGGTCGGTAATCACCGCCAGCAGGCGATTGCGCCAGTCCGGTGCGACCACCCGCAACGGCAGGTCCGCGACATCCAGCGTCTGCTCGACGCCGGCGACCGTCACCGCACGCCCCTGCGACTGTGCCAGCAGGTCGCGAATATCGACGGCAATCATATCGATGACACCCTGTGCGAGGGCCTCCGTTGCCGGCAGACTGGCAGCCTCGCGCACGGCGAGTTCGGCCCAGTCGACATTGCGTCCACGCAGCTGTGCCAGGCTGCGCAGATAGGCAGCGGCATCATTAACGCGTTTGTGTTCCATGGCATCCCCGCTGTCGGCCGGCGGCGCCTCCTCACCGTCAGCGGGTTTCTTTTTCAGCAGTTTATCGCTGTCCGGAATGCCGCCGATTTCCACCGGCGTGGCCGCACCCAGGTTGGTCCCGGGCGCCATGGCCGAGACATGGCTGGCATAGAGGATATAGGTGCCGGCGCTGGCGGCGCGGGCACCACCCGGCGTCACATAGGTGGCCACCGGCACCGGTGACGCCAGGATATCCTGGATGATGTCGCGCATGGAGGTATCCAGCCCGCCCGGTGTATCCATCCGCAGGATAACCAGTGCGGCGGCCTGCTCGCGTGCACCTTCCAGCCCGCGGTGAATGTAATCCGCGGTGGCAGGACCGATGGCACCGTCAACATCCAGCACCACGGCAACCCGCTCGCTGGCGAGCGGGTACCAGGCAGGTGCCAGCAGCAACAAGAGCAAGGCATACCATGGAAACCGGAGCTGTAGTCTTTTAAACATCATCTGTCTACATTAGCACAAGCCGGCGGCATGACCATGAAAACAGGACCAAAACCCGGCCTGCTCACAGGACATCGTCTACACTTAACACAGGGATCGGCTTACGAGGGAAACGTGATGTTGTACCGGCGACCGCCATTCCGGATTTTCGTTACGCTGCTGCTATTATCGGCAACGGCCGCACCGGCTGACGAATATGTGCAGGCCCGTCAGCAGCTGGTAACAGTCATCGAGCAGGATGTACGCGATACCAGTCTGTATCTCGACAAGGAGGCACTGGACCCCCGCGTCATGACGGCGATGGCCAGCGTCCCCCGGCATGAGTTTGTCCCCGCAGCACAACGCCACCTTGCCTATAGCAACCGGCCGCTGCCCATCGGTCACGGGCAAACGATCTCACAGCCCTACATCGTTGCCCTGATGAGTGATCTGATCAAGCCGCAGGCTGACGACCGGGTGCTGGAAATCGGCACCGGCTCCGGCTATCAGGCAGCGATACTGGCCGAACTCACCGGACAGGTATTCAGCATCGAGATCATTGAGGAACTGGGCAAGCAGGCAGCCGTACGACTGTCACGACTCGGGTATGACAATGTGACCACACGCACCGGCGACGGCTACTACGGCTGGGAAGAACATGCTCCCTTCGATGCCATCGTGGTGACAGCCGCCGCCAGCCACGTGCCACCGCCGCTGGTGGCACAACTCAAGCCCGGTGGCCGCATGGTGATACCGGTCGGCAGCCGTTTCCTCACCCAGCAACTGGTGCTGATCGAAAAAGACCCGGGCGGACAACTCATCACCCGGCAAATATTACCGGTAAAGTTCGTCCCACTCACGGGGGAACACGATTAACCCGCCTGTTACAACAGATCGGCAACGCTTACCCCTGCTGTCCATCGCCCTCGTCTCTGCAACCGCGCTGGCCTATGAGGTGCTGCTCATGCGCCTGTTCTCGATCATTCAATGGCATCATTTCGCCTACATGATGATCAGCCTGGCACTGCTCGGCTACGGTGTCAGCGGTGCCTTCCTCATGCTGCTGCAACGCCCCCTGCTGCAACGCTTTGCCGCCAGTTACATCACCAATCTTGCCCTGTTCGGCAGCACCGCAGTCGGCTGTTTTCTGCTTGCTCAACACATCCCCTTCAATGCCGAGGAAGTACTCTGGGATGCGCGCCAGACTGTCTGGCTATTGTGCACCTATCTATTACTCGCGGTGCCTTTTTTCTTCGCCGCCAATGCCATCGGGCTGGCGCTGATTCACTACCGTGCACAGCTGTCACGCATTTATGCCGCCGATTTACTGGGTGCCGGTCTGGGGAGCATCGGTATCCTGGTACTGTTGTTTGCAGTCCTGCCCCTGCAGGCGCTGACGGTACTCGGCCTGCTCGGGATCTGTGCTGCCCTGCTTGCCGTGCTGGAATTACAGCAACCCCCGGCTACGGCCTGGTTACTACTGCCACTGGTGCTCACATTGTTGCTGCTGCCCGCCAGCTGGAGCACGCTGGAGATGTCACCCTACAAGGGTCTGAGCCAGACGCTGCGGGTCAGCAACACCCGTATTATTGCGCAACACTCCAGCCCGCTGGGCCTGCTCAGCGTGGTGGAAAGCCCGACCATTCCGCTACGGCATGCCCCCGGCCTGAGCCTGAATGCGACCACTGAGCCACCGGCACAGCTGGGTGTCTTCACTGACGGTGACGGCTTGTCCGTCATCAACCGCTACAATGGTGACCGGCAGACAGTGGCACACCTCGACCAGCTGACCTCGGCCCTGCCCTACCACCTGCAGCGGATGAAGCGGGTACTGGTCCTCGGTGCCGGTGGCGGCACTGATGTATTACAGGCCCGCTACCATCGGGCAGCACACATCGATGCCGTTGAACTGAATCCGCAGTTCGCCCGCCTGCTGACCACGGACTATGCCGACTTTGCCGGTCATCTCTACCAGCAACCGGGCATCACTCTGCACATTGCCGAGGCACGCAGCTTTGCCGCCGGCAGCCCGGGTAACTATGACCTCATCCAGGTCTCGTTGCTGGACTCCTTCAGCGCCTCTGCCTCGGGGCAGTATGCCCTCAGCGAAAACCGGCTGTACACCACCGAGGCACTGGCTGAACTGCTGCGGCAACTCGCTCCGAACGGTTTGCTTGCCATCACGCGCTGGATAAAGCTGCCGCCCCGCGATACCGTCAAGCTGTTTGCTACCGCGATCGCGGCCTTGCGGGCCGGCGGCGTTACCGAACCGGGGCGGCAACTCATCCTGATCCGTGGCTGGCAAACCAGCACGCTGCTGATCAGGAACAGTGCCATCAGCCAGCAGGAGATTGACCGTGTACGTGAATTCTGTGCGGCACGTTCCTTTGACGTTGCCTGGTATCCCGGTATCAGACGCGACGAGAGCAACCGCTACAATCGCCTGCAGAGCCCCTGGTTTCATGATGCCGCCGTGGCACTGCTTGGCGATGAGCCGGGACGTTTCCTCGATGACTACAAGTTCAACCTGCGCCCGGCCAGTGATGACCGGCCGTATTTTTTCCACTTCTTTAAATGGCGGACCCTGGCAGAGGTATTGCAGCTCCGTGAACGCGGGGGGGCATCACTTGCCGATGCCGGTTATCTGATACTGGTGGCCACGCTGCTACAGGCGATCATCGCCAGCCTGCTGCTGATTCTATTGCCGATCCTGGTATTCCAGCGACGCAGCAGGCCGGCAGAACAGGGCGTGCACCGTGCCCGGGTGATGGGCTATTTCTTCATCCTCGGACTGGCATTCCTGTTCATCGAGATCGCGTTTATCCATAAATTACTGCAGTTTCTACATCACCCGCTGTACGCGGTTGCTGTGGTACTCAGCAGTTTTCTGGTGTTTTCAGGGCTGGGCAGTGCCTGGCTGGGACGTGTCCCGGCAGGAGATCGCGGCAGTCTGCCAGCTCGGGCTGTCATTGCTATTGTGGTAATCGGAACAGCTTACCTGCTGCTGCTTGCCCCCCTGCTGGAACACCTGGCGATGTTATCCGACGCCCTGCGCATCCTGATCAGTATCGTGCTCATCGCCCCGCTGGCATTCTGCATGGGCATGCCCTTCCCGCTGGGGCTTGGCCAGCTGGCAGATCACGCACCCGGTCTCATCCCGTGGGCGTGGGCCATCAATGGCTGTGCCTCGGTGATCAGTGCCGTGCTGGCCACCCTGCTCGCCATCCACCTCGGTTTCACCACCGTCATCGCCGTGGCACTGGTACTGTACGCGCTGGCCCTGTGGGTGTTTCCCGTCCCGCTACCCCATAAAGCAAGAGACAGGCAGCGGTCAGTTCAGGGTGACGGTTGATTCAGCATCGGGGACTTCCCGGATATTGCGTGAAACCGGGCACTGCTGCATGCGCGAGATGATATAGTCGATATCGTCCGGGCTGGCCTGGCCGCTGCCCAGCCGGCCGGAAAAATGCACGTGCAGGGTTTCCATATTCCAGTCCCTGTCGGTGCCGATGATGATGTTACCCTCGGCACTGCCCAGCACCAGCTTGCGTTCCGCGCAATTGGTCCGGAAGTACAGGTGCTGACAGGTGAATACGGCATACACGAATATATCAAAGCCCGGCGCAGCAACACCGAGGTCCAGCGGCTGCCACTCGCCCTTGACCCGGTGCTCCACCTCAAGGCTGACGATGGTGTTGGTATTGCCCTCATACCTGCTCTTCAGCCGCATATTGAAATTACGCTCGCTCACGATGGTGCCCTCTGGAAGACAAATGAATGTGTTAACCCAACCATTGCAAAATATTTTTACTGCAGGGGCAGCGCTCCTGCAGTATGTAACCAGCAGTCAAGACTACGTTAAACAGGCGGCACCGGGTATTGAGCTGGGTCAATTTCGCGGTGGTTTTACGACTGGCCGGATAACGTCATAATGGACAGTTCCAGCGACCCGGGCACAATACCTGAGTCGGAAAATCCAGGGTATTGCAGCATGCAAGGCGAAGTAATGATACAAGGGCTGTTAAGGCCCGATGTCTACAGTCACGAGACCGGTATCATGCGCCTCGTCGAGACCCATTGTGCGTGGGTACTGCTGACCGGGCAATATGTCTACAAGGTCAAAAAGCCGGTGAACTTCGGCTTCCTGGATTTCTCCACCCTGGAGAAACGGCGTTTTTACTGCACGGAGGAAGTCCGTCTCAACCGGCGGTTTGCACCCGACATCTACCTGGGTGTGGTCACCATCACCGGCACGCCGGCACGCCCGCAACTGGACGGCGACGGGGAGGTTCTGGACTATGCGGTACGCATGCGCCAGTTCCCCGACAACGGCCTGTTAAGCCAGCTGGCCGTGCACCATACGCTGGGCACCACACACATTGACCAGCTGGTCCGTACGCTGAGCGATTTTCACCGGGTCGCATCCCGTGCCACGGCGGCCGACAGTTATGGCGACCCGGCGCACACCCATCACTGGGTGCGGGAAAACTACCAGCACATACAGCCCCTGCTGACCGCAGCCGACCAACCGGACACGGTCGAGGCTCTGCGGCAGTGGTCGGAGGACGAATATGCCAGACTGACCGGCCTGCTGCAGGCACGCAAGGATGCGGGGGCAATCCGCGAGTGCCATGGTGATCTGCACCTCGGAAACATCACCCTGATCGAGGGACGCGTCACCCCCTTTGACTGCATAGAGTTCAACCCGCAGTTGCGCTGGATCGATGTTTTCAGCGAGGTCGCCTTTCTGCTGATGGATCTCGACGATCACGGGCAGACGCAATTTGCCAATCGTTTCCTTAACGGTTATCTGCAGGACAGCGGTGATTATGCCGGTCTCGGGGTGTTGCGTTATTACCGGGTATACCGTGCCATGGTACGTGCCAAGGTGGCCTTATTGACGCGGCAGCAGACCGAAACGGGTTCCGGGGGCCATGACCGGGCTACTGAAAAATACCGGCAATACGTGAACCTGGCGCAGGGCTATACCTCGCAGGGCCGGGCGGTCATGGTGATAACGCGCGGTTTTTCCGGTTCCGGCAAGTCCACGGTCGCCCGGGAGCTGTGCGAACGCACGGGGATGATACAGTTGCGCTCCGATGTCGAGCGCAAGCGCCTGGCCGGCCTGTCAGCCACGCAGTCCAGCCGCTCGGATACCGGTACCGGTTTATATACCGCAGACCGGACAGCAACTACCTATCAGCAGCTGGGCAGACTTGCAAAGACTGTGCTAACCGCAGGCTACAGTGTTATTGTCGATGCCACCTTTTTGCACCGCCAGCACCGAGATCACTTCAGGGCGCTGGCGGCTGCAACCGGTACGCCCTTGCTGATACTCGAGTGCGGCACAGAAAACAGCGAACTGGAACGCAGGATCCTGTCGCGCATGGCCACCCGCAGTGATGCTTCGGAAGCAACGCTCGCGGTCCTGCGCGCGCAGCAGGCCGCTGACGAACCGCTGGCCGGGGAGGAACTGCAACATTTGCTGCACGTGGATACCCACACCATGAACAACGATACTGTTTACTCGCTCTTTCAGGACTGGGAGAAGAACCCCGACAGGTCCCTCGGTAGCTGAGCACCCGCCGCGGACCGGGGAGATCATGGACAATCGCCGGCAATCAGGAAAAAGACAAATTATTGACCGGGGTCAAGACCAGGGGACCGTCAGGATCCTATGCTAAATGCCATGAATATCGAGTCTGCTGATACCGGGTCACGCCTGTACCTGCCCGCCTGCCTGCGAGCAGGCGTGGCGGCGTTACTGCTGTTGACCGTAACCGCCACCGTTGCAGGTGTGCCATGCAAGCCCTTTGAAGACGGCCGCGTCGACCCACGGATACTCGAAGTCATGCGCAGCGCGGCCCGTGAAGGCCGCATGTACCGTGTTGTGCCCGGCAACTCACGCGTGGGATTCTGTGTACGGTATTTCCCGGGGCAGGAATTCCGGGGCGAATTCACCAACATGGTCGGTGGCCTGGTTTTGCCCTCGATGACGCAGCAGTATGGACAGGCACTGTTGCTGATCCACACCTCCACCCTGGATACCAGCAATGCAGGGCTGTCGCCGCTGGTACGGGGTGATGAGTTCCTGGACATCGAGCATTTTCCGGAAATCCTGTTTGTCGGCCGGGCATTTGAGTGGCTGGACCCGCTGCAGGGCTATATCTATGGCGACCTTACCCTGCGCGGCATCACGCAGCCGGTCGTCTTCAGTATCGGCATCGATATCCTCGAAGAAGGACTGGGCAGTTTGCCGAACCGTATACTGCTGAAGGGTAACGGCCAGGTAAGCCGCTACCAGTTCGACATGCACCATCACAGGTTTACCATCGGTGAGACCGTGCGTCTGTGCATGGATGTTGAAATGGTGCCCTGGGACCTCTGAGTCCCGCCAGCCTGCACCTTAACGTGCTACTCCCGCTTGCAAACTATTATGATGCACTGGTCCTGAAAAGGCCCGGCGTCACCCTGCTGCTGGTAACACTGGTCACGGTGTTATTTGCCTGGCACGTCCCTGCTTTCAAACTCGATGCCTCCGCAGACTCGCTGGTTCTGGAGAACGATCAGGCACTGCGCTATTACCGCTCGATCCGGGCACGCTATGGTTCGGATGACAACCTGATCGTTACCTATACACCCGACGGTGACCTGTTCAGCACGGCGGTGCTGGATGATTTGCGGCAGCTCGGCAACAGCCTGGCCGCACTGGACCGGGTCGAAGCGGTGATCAGCCTGCTGGATGTGCCGCTGATCAGCAGCCCGCCGGTCACCCTCACCGAAATGAGCCGGCAGCCACACACCCTGAGCACCCCGGGAACTGACCGGGTGCTTGCCCGGCAGGAGCTCGTCAGCAGCCCGCTTTACCGTAATTACCTGATCAGCGAGGACGGCAAGACCACGGCGCTGCAGGTCAATTTCCGGCGTGATGAAACCTACCACGATCTCCTGAAAAGGCGCGACCGGCTGCGTGCGCAACGTCTGAACAACACCCTTGGCACAGAGGAAACGGCTGAACTGGCCACTGTAACCCGGCAGTTCGACGACTACAGTGCCAGTCTGCTTGACCAGCAGGCTGAGGATATCGCAGCAATCCGCGTCATCCTGGACAAGCACCGGGAACATGCACGTTTGCACCTGGGTGGAGTTCCCATGATCGTGGCTGATTCCATCGATTTCATCCGCCATGACCTGAAAATGTTTGGCACCGGGGTGCTGTGCTTCCTCGTTATCATCCTGGCGGTGGCTTTCCACAAGCCACGCTGGGTGTTCCTGCCCATGATAATCTGTCTGGTCACGGGCGTGGTCATGATCGGCTGGCTGGGATGGGTCGACTGGCCGGTTACCGTCGTCTCCTCCAACTTCATTTCACTGCTGCTGATCATTACCCTGTCGCTCACCATCCACCTGATCGTTCGCTATCGGGAACTGCATGCCAACAACCCCGGCCGCAGCCAGTATGACCTGGTTCGTGACACGGTCAGGACCAAGGCACTGTCATGCTTCTACACGTCTATCACCACCATGGTGGCCTTTGGTTCCCTGCTGTTCAGCGGCATCCGTCCGGTGATCGATTTCGGCTGGATGATGGCCATCGGTATTGCACTGGCATTTATTCTCACGTTTACCCTGTTCCCGGCCACCCTGATGTTCCTGCAGCCCGGGCCGCCGGCTGCCAGGCGTGACATAACGGCCGCCATTACGCGTTTCCTTGCACGCCTGATCAGACGTTACCGTAGAGCCATCCCCATTACGTTCGCCATTGTCGTGGCATGGAGCGTCGTGGGTATCAACATGCTCAGTGTCGAGAACCGCTTCATCGATTACTTCAAGGAATCGACCGAAATCTACCGGGGCATGGAGCTGATTGACCGTACGCTGGGTGGCACCACGCCGCTGGATGTCATCATCGATGCCCCGGCAGAGACGGAAGCAGCACCAGTTGAAGAGGAATTCGCAGATGCCCCCTTCATGGACGACATTTTCTCACTGGAAGAAAATGATGCCGGCATCACCGGCACCAGTTACTGGTTCAATTCCTACCATCTGGGGGAAGTGGCAGCCATTCATGATTACCTCGATAGCCTGCCGGAAACCGGCAAGGTGCTGTCCATCATCACCGCCACCCGGATACTCGAGCGTCTGAACGAGGGCAAGCCAATCGATGATTTCTTCCTTGCCATCCTGTACAAGAAAATCCCGGAAGAGATCAAGGCGACACTGTTTACACCCTACATGTGCGAAGATGGCAACCAGTTGCGCTTTGCTATCCGGGTATTCGAATCCGACCCGTCCCTGCAACGCGAGCAGCTGATCCGGAAAATACGCCACTACCTGACAGCTGAAATGGGGTTTGATGACTCGCAGGTGCATGTCTCCGGCATGCTGGTGCTGTACAACAACATGCTGCAGAGCCTGTTTCGCTCCCAGATACTTACCCTGGGGGTAGTGTTCCTGGCGATCATGCTGATGTTCATCGTGTCGTTCCGCAGCCTGAAAATGGCCGCCATTGCCATCATCCCCAACCTGGTCGCAGCCGTGCAGGTACTGGGCCTGATGGGCTGGCTGGGCATCTCCCTGGACATCATGACCATTACCATTGCCGCGATTGTCATCGGCATCGCCGTGGACGATACCATTCACTACGTGCACAGGTTCACTACTGAATTCAGCAAGGATGCCGACTACTGGGCCACCGTGGAGCGCTGCCATGGCAGCATCGGCCGTGCCATGTACTACACCACCATCACAATCATGCTGGGTTTCACCATCCTGGCACTCTCCAGTTTCATACCCACTATCTACTTTGGTTTACTAACCGGATTCTCCATGCTGGTTGCCCTGCTTGCCGACCTGACACTGCTGCCGCTGCTGCTGGTGATGTTCAAGCCGCTGGGTCCCGGCAACCCGGACAAACCGGACGATGCTCCAGCAGCGAAGACTTTTGCGAAATCCTGAATAACAAGCGTTGTCTGGACGTGAAAATGAAGGCGCTCGACGACCTGCATAAATAAGGCATCGGCCGGGTCTGCCTGTCCGCCATCATTACGCGCGGTGTCAACGAAGCGTCATCGGGGAACTGCTCGAGCTTGCCGATCGCTACAGCGACGTGGTCCGTTACATCCACTTCCGTTCAGCGGCGATGGTGGGACGCTGGGCCGACACCCCGCCCTATACGGCGACGGAACTCACGGAACTGATGCGTACCCATTTCACGGCAGAACAGCTCAAGCCCGGGTGTATCGCGGAAATATTCTGTACACCGGAAGAAGGCGGTGATTGTTGCTATCGGTTCAGGCCCACCCCCCGGCTGCAGATTTCGTTGATCGAATTCTCCACCGAGAAGTCAGCACACTGCCCGAAGCGCGGCAAACTGCTTCCCGACAGCTTCCGTATCCAGCCGTTTTTCCGGAACATGATGGCTGTCGGCGATGCGCTGGCTGCCGTCTTTGGCGAGGTCGTCATCGGAGCCCATTGAGCAAGCCCCTGCGCAGCGCATGCTGCCGGCGTTGCGGTGGTTGCTGGCGGGTGCAGCGACAGCAGTATTGCATTTGGGATATATTTCCCATATAGTATCCGCACTGAACTCCTCCCAACCACTGCGCAACAAGCGACAAACCTTTGGACGAGGCGCGCATCCAGGTTGAATGGTATCGTTCCCCCAAAGCTGCACACCCACGCGGCTTTCTCGTAACCCCGCACCGCTGGTGCGGGGCTTTTTTATTTTGCTGCGGGAGTGGTGCCGCGCCGCGTTCACACCGTCAAACGATTATTCGAAGTCACCCTTTTGAGTTTGAAAAATCATCACCACAACAACGGACGCCCGGTTTGCACCAGGCGCCCTTGCATTCCCTGTCACTACTCGACCCTGACAGTCCTTTGCGGAGTCTTTTCCAGCTTGGGAAGCCTCAACTCGAGTACACCATCATTAAATGTTGCCTTGGCCCTTGCTTCATCCACGGTCTGTGGAAGTTCCAGGGTTCGCTGCTATCTGCCATAGCTCATTTCTCTACAGACATACTCGCCTTCCTCCTGTTTCTCCTCATGCGCTGTCTGCGCCCTGGGCGTTACCGTGTGACCGGTTACTGTCACTTCCTGAGCATCCCTGGTCGCTCCTGGAAGTTCGGTACGCACAACAAGCTCCTTCTCCCCATCAAGCACGTCGACTTTCGGCGTTTTGCCTGTAAATGGCGCTGCTGTCCCCCTGGATGGCCACATATAAGCCATTGGGGATAACCAGCCGCGCCGGTCAAACTCATCAAACCACCGCTCCATTTCATTCCACGGGTTGACGCTCGTGTCAGTGGAACGGCGATCCAGGGCCTTTTACCTGTCAGGGCTTACATTTTCGGTTACCATGGCTATCATCTCCTGTGGCATTCTGCCACTACACTTCCTGCTTGTTTTATTGTTCTTTTTCGCTATGCGCGCCATGATGGCCGTCAACAATCCAGCCGATTTTTTAACGTTAAATCACCTTGCCCCGAAGCCTGTAGGACCTGGTTTATCGTAGCGTGCACAATGGGAGAGCGAGGACAAGGCATGTAATAATGTCCGCCATGTCACAGACGGCCAATAGTGCAGAAAAGCAACTCCCTTCCCTGAAGCGCGCGCTGTCATTGCCACTGGTCACCTTCTACGGGCTGGGCAATATCCTTGGCGCCGGGATATACGTGCTGGTTGGCAAGGTGGTGGCACATGCCGGTATTTTTGCCCCCGTGTCATTTCTTGTTGCTGCCCTGCTGGCCTCCCTGTCGGCATTTGCCTATGCCGAGCTCGCGGCACGCTATCCGCTCAGCGCAGGCGAGGCAGTTTACGTGCAGGAAGGCCTCGGTATCCGGGCCGTGTCGGCACTGGTCGGACTGCTGATTATCCTGGCCGGCATTGTCTCCGCAGCAGCCATCCTCAGGGGCTTCACGGGCTATTTACAGGTTTTTTTCCCTGTTCACGATATGGCGGCACTGCCGGTGCTGATCATGCTGCTGGGCGGACTTGCCGCATGGGGCATCAGTGAATCAGTCCTTGTTGCTGTGCTGATAACTGTTGTGGAAATCATGGGCCTGTTACTGATTATAGCGGTTGCGGCTCCCGGGCTGGCACTGGCGCAGCCGGTTGCCACCGACTATTCACCACTGCTGGAAATAGCGACATGGCAAGGAATTTTTATGGGTGGATTTCTGGCCTTTTATGCCTTCATCGGTTTTGAAGATATGGTGAACGTGGCAGAGGAGGTGCAGCAGCCGCGGCGTAATCTGCCGCGGGCAATTCTGACAGCACTGGCGGTTGCATCCCTGCTGTATTTCCTGGTGGCGCTGGCAGCAGTCACCAGCGTGCCCGGTGAACTGTTAGCCGCAGCGGATGCACCACTGGCATTTCTGTATGAATATGTCACCGGCCGTGAACCGGTATTGATAACGATAATCAGCATGTTTGCTGTCATCAACGGCGCGCTGATCCAGATCATTATGGCATCACGCGTCTGTTACGGCATGGGCAGGAAACGCTGGTTGCCGGCTGTATTTGCGCGGGTGCACCGCGTAACGCGAACTCCGGTTATTGCGACGCTGTCCGTGGCCCTGCTGGTATTAATCATGGCACTCTGGCTGCCACTCGAGACCCTGGCCAAGTCCACCAGCTATTTCCTGCTGGTGGTGTTTTCCCTGATAAACCTGTCACTCTGGCGTTTGAAACGGCACGGACCGCACCCTGCCGGCGTGATATGCGTGCCGCGCTGGGTGCCGGTTACCGGTTTTTTCGCCTCGACCTTGTTTGTGGCTATCCAGCTGTACCTGGACCTGACGTCCTGAAGCCGGTTTCGCCACATGACCTGGTGGATGCACCACTGGTGAGGCTCTGGACAAGTCCCGCAGGAGCGGCGGGGACGCCGCTCCTGCAGCAGATTGCTTGTGATGATTGAGTGCGGGTTATTTACCCGCTGCATCCAGTGGCTGACTGATGCTGAATGCACCCCGTATATCACCAACCTTGTAACCACGCGCCTGGTCGTCGGGATACAGCGTGTCCAGACGCGTTTTGGTAACGGTATCAATATTTTCGCCATGGCATGCCAGGCACAGCTGGGCAGTCGGAATGGCCTTCATATAACGCAACTCCTTGACACCATCCCGGCGTACGACCTCGTGGTATTCCAGCTTTGCCGGGTCCTCGCCCGCGGCCTTGCGTTCCTCGAAAGACACGAGCACCGAGCGTTCCCAGGCATCCGGCGCGTTGGCAGGATTTCTGACCTTGAGGCTGGTGCGGCCCACATCCCAGCCGTTGCGAACACTGTAGGTATTCGCAATCGCCGGTGCAGACAGGTTACACACACTGATGGCATTGACCGGGCCTCCATCCTGCATCCCCCCCTGCAATTCCTGCTTGAGCGTCTGCATAAACTCCTGGGCAGTTGCCCGGCTGGCAGCAATTTGCTCACTGTAATCCCCGGCATGAACAGTGGAAAGCATAACCACGCCAACCGCAAAAAATGTCATCAACTGCTTCATATTAGAACCTCGATTATGGAGTCCTGCTCTCCGTGTTTAATGCGCCGTGGTTTTCACAACACCACACCTTTCACAACGATAACTTGTCACCAACCTTCCCTGCTGTGTATCGAAACGTTTATCCTTGGCAACAACCCACTTGTGAAAACCCCTTTTACACAGAGTCCTTCCCTGTGCCTTTTCTGCAGCCTTCGGCTTCCTGAAGCGGATGATATCAGCCACGACAACACCTGCTGGCAATGCGCGTTAGCACTGGTACTCCTTCAAGATGATATTGCCGTGTTCAGCGCTCCTGGAAAGGACTATGGCCATTCCCGGCGAGGCGCGCCTTGCCCTGAACACTGACAGACCAACTGAACACGGCAATATCATCTCGAAGGAGTACTAGTTCAGACGAACCCTTTTGAACCTGGACTTGACCCGCTGGATAAACGACTGATTCCGGTAGGCACGCACCGAGGCGCTTTCCGCCATCGCCCCCTCTTCATCTGCACGGTTGAGTTTTGCCCTGTTCCAGGTAACGACGTTTTGCTCGGCCCCGGCTCGTGCCGGTCTGAGCGGGTCCGCACCCAGGGTGCCGATCAGGCCTTGCAGGTAATCCGGGTGTTTAACCGCCTCCAGCTTGCTGACTGCAATTTCAAGACGACCGGGAATTCCCAGGCGTTCTGCCTCGTCAGCGTAATCGGCGTCATCAAGAAAGTTCTGCAAGGTATCCACGTGACGTTCCCACAGCAGCACGTCGCGCTGCTGCTTGACTTCAAGACGCTCCCTGTACCAGTCAGAATCAAGCAGGTTTTCACGTGTAAACAGGGCGCGGAATCCGGGATCGTGCGCATCCATTCCCATGTACTTGCCGGTGGCCATGATAAGCAACAGCGCCTGCAATGGCGGACAGGCATCCTCGATGCTGCTGTCCTCGAGATACTGCAATGCTACGCGCTGCTGTGCCTCAACGATGTTGTTAATACCATCCACATAGGTTTCCCGGTCTTGCGTCTCCGGCTTCAGAATCTCTTCAGTAAAGACCGCATTCGGGTTGTCAAAAATCTTGCCGAAGAAACCATGTACAAAATGCTCGGTAATACGATAACCAAGACGACTCGCCAGCACCTGCTTGCCGTTATGTTCGAAGTCCTCGAGCGGCTCCAGGTAGCCGTTCTCGATCAGGTATTCGGGTTTGCGTTCTTCCGCAGACAGCCGCGCCCATATTTCCGGGACCAGCAGACTGATGTCGTGGTTCACCCGCACTTCCGGGCCGACATAACCGGCGGAACTGGAAAACCCTGCATAGCCGGTGAGAATATATGACACCAGCGCATTATTGAGATCTGCCGTGGTACGCAGCGCGTTAAACGGCCCCTTGGTCAATGCGCCCTCGCTGCCGGCACCCGTGGTCGAGGGCGACTTGCCGGTCAGGCTGCAAATGAAATCCATGAAGAGTTCCGGCAATTCCTGGTAATGAATGGGGTTATAGACTGCCAGTGAACGAATCCCGGGTTCGGGCGGATTATTCCGCCGCCCGGTCAGCACGGCATCCACCGGGTGACAGACGACTGAATCCAGGTCCAGCTTGCGATGAAAACGAGTGCTCATTTCAGCGAGGTATGTCCGTACCGGCCTGACCAGGTCCGGGCGCACCTGCAGGTAACGCGGGTTTTTTGAGGGAGCCCCGTCCACCATGCGCGGGTGAGCAGATGAAACAACGTAGGATGCATTATTCCTGTACGCCTTCCTCAGCATTTTTTGCATCGGTGCCGTGAACTTGTAGAAGGTGTGCACATCCTCCACCAGTGTGGACAGCTTTTTATGATCCAAGGGCTCAAAGTTGGCCACAAAA
>Ga0316190_10000993_pt1 | contig 20299 bp, 8 predicted proteins | sample Eddworburrow2_MG_FD_204929 | JGI IMG/M metagenome (GOLD analysis project Ga0316190, IMG submission 204929) | Coastal sediment microbial communities from Maine, United States - Eddy worm burrow 2 | ecosystem: Environmental > Aquatic > Marine > Coastal > Sediment | place: USA: Maine | collected... | reverse complement strand
TGAAACTGGCCAATTCGGAGAATACTCCGCCTTTGGAGCCGGGGAGAGCACATTCTGTATAGCCTCTTCCCCTACCCGCCCGGATCATATCGAATGCTGTTTTCGTGAGACCGGTAAGAATACTGCTGCCCTAGCCAACCTCACCGAAGGTGACACCATCGGCTTCCGTGGCCCTTATGGCAACACCTTCCCTATTGATGATTGGAAAGGAAAGAAGCTCATCTTCATCGGCGGTGGTATCGCCCTCCCCCCACTGCGATCCGTCATCTGGAACTGCCTCGATCTGCGTGAGCAGGATGGCCGCTATGAGCACATATCCATCGTGTATGGTGCCAAGTCCGTAGCAGATCTAGTCTACAAACGAGAGATCGAAGAGTGGAATGAGATGGACAATGTCACCATGGTCAAGACTGTTGACCCCGGTGGTGAGACCGAAGATTGGGATGGACACGTAGGCTTCGTACCTCACGTACTGGAAAACGACTTCAAACCAGATCCAGAGAACACCATCGCCATCGTCTGTGGCCCACCCATTATGATCAAATTCACCTTTGAAGCCCTGGAACGCCTTGGCTTTAAACAAGATCAGATGGTCACCACCATGGAAAACCGTATGAAATGCGGCATTGGTAAATGTGGGCGCTGCAACATTGGCTCTACCTATGTCTGCATCGATGGACCAGTCTTTACCGCTACTGAACTGGCCGCTCTGCCTAACGATTTCTGATTTAGAAATCATAAAAGGCGGCTCAGCTAGATTGGCTGAGCCGCCTTTTTTTATGCCCAAAGAAAATCACATAAAGCGCTTTATCCACTCTTTTCCATCAGCATTATCAGGCATGACTTTCTCATCGGCAATTTTCCATTGACCTTCATGCCTGATAAATATTACACCAATTAAATAATTATCTTTTACAGATGTAGCTGACAAGTGGAGTTTAGCGCTTTTATCTGTAATAGCAGCATCATGAAGGCTCAGCGTATGTAATCCGGGATTATGATGCGAATAGAGGGTATCAACTTGCTTGACCAAATCTTGCGGATTTTCTTCACTCAAAAAGCCAGCGGCATTATCCAACTCTGACATGTCAAGTGCTTGGCGATACTCTTTGTAGATTTCAAATAGGGGCGCTGCAGTTTTTTTTCTTTGCTGCTGCTGATTAAATTTCACCGCTGGCTCACTCAGTTTGCGTACATTGTCATCCCATACTTGGCTTTTATTGTTTTTAAACTGTTCATACTGAGGCTGCGTCCATATAACCAGCTCACCATCAGGAAGTTTTCTGTCAAGAAAGTCAGAGTACTTGAGATCGAGGACAAACTTTTGCCCCTTATACAAAAATGGTTCATATGAACCCATTCTATAACTCACGTCATGCCATTCGATTTGCTGAGTAGCTGTTCCATCGGCTATCTGAAACAGGTAGGTCGCTGTTACTTCTGGAGCATTCGGTTCAGGCCCTCTCTTTTCAATAAAGCGTAGCGAAAAAGCAGGGTAATCGATGGTGGCATACTCAATGTAGTTTGCGGACTCACCATAGACCCCAGTAGTGGACTTAGGGTCTGAATCACCACAGGCGGCCAGGACCAAAATCACGCAGAACCCAAGGAAACTGCGAGAGCATCGCCAACGTTTCAGATAGAGCTTCAAATTCAATATCTCTCCAAGTTTAAGCTAGAAAGTGTCGAGTTAGGTTTATGGCGTAGGATCTACCGTATCCTTCCAGATTACCCAGTCGATCTCACCATTGAAGAGATTCTTGGTTTGATTACCTCTGTTTACACCAATGGCAAAGTTTGAGATGACGCCAAACATAGTATCGTCAGTGTAAAATCTGAATGCATCGGTCTCAACGAGAGACATATCGGTGTCTGTACAATCAATATAACCGGCCCAGTTCTCACCAGCACCTGCGCCGTCTGTGCCTTGATCATCGATATATATGCTGCCAGGAATACCTATGGTGCTTGGGTTTACGCTATCGGTGTCCCATCTTGCTTTGACCTGATACCAGTGATTATCAACCAGTTTGCAGTCATTCTCTCCACCGGTAGCCGCACCCGTATAGTTTGTCAAAATAACCTTCCAGGTGTTGCCGCCATGGGCATCAGCAGGCCTTACCCAGAGGGCGATAGAGGCCTCATCTGCCGGAGCATTGTAGTTAACCCATGTATTGTTGCGCCAGAGCGACATCTGGAAGAGTCCTCCACCGTCCCTTGCAAATATTCGCTGCACGTAGGTGGCCGTACCAGATCCAGTTAGGCCCGTTGGTTTGATACGCGCCTCTAGAGTCATGGCATCATCCACTTGCAGGCATCCGGAGCTGTAGTTAAAGATGGCGTAGTGGTCGGTGGCGTTACCGGAAAGAGCCGTACCTGTCAGCGCATCTGCGCCACCAAATACCTCACCTGGCAGCATACCCTGATCATCAAACACATAGCCGCTACCCGGGGCTTCGTTCAGGTCGAAGGTTACCGGGCTAGAGGGGCAGGCCGAAGAGGGCTTGAAGGTGGCCGCCGTTAGGGTTGCCACTACGTCCTTATCGTCATAGATGGCGTTAGATGCAGGAGCCAGGGTGTCCACATGCATATCATCAGTGGCATCGATGGCCGAACTCAGAGTTAGTATTGCAGTATCACTGCCTGCGGTGTGGGTGACTGCCGTGATCGTGCGTGAATTATCTGTATCCGTTATCACAAAGTCGGCTGGCAGCAGATCTCCCGTAGAACCAGTACTAGTGTAGACACCCTCAGAGAAGGTCACAGTTAGCTGATCACTGCCAATGACACCCTCAACCGAACTAATATAGGGTCCAGCCAAAGCATCAATGGATGAGAAATAGGCTGCATCTTTGGTGACATTCCAGAGTTTGACTTCATCCAGTCGGCCAATAAAATCGGACTGCCATGGGAAACCACCCACCGCAAATTCACCCGTGCACCAGTCATCATTGTAACAGACGCCCACCTCATTCCAGGGACTGTTCTCCGGATAGGCAAACATGGAGGTTTCGTTTGCCTCGGGCTGCATGTTGTTTCCTACGGTATCACTGGCGGTCTTATCCTCACCGTTGACATAGATACGGACTCTTCCTACAGAGGTGTCATTCGGATCCCGGCCCGGCCCTGCGGTATCAAAGGTGGCCGCTACATGGGTCCAGGTATTGAGTGGGATGGCTACGGAACTATAGGCACCACGGATACTACTCCTACCATCCTGGGCTGTGCCGTTGTTATCACTCTTGAAGTTGAAGACTGCCTTCAGACCGGGTGTGAGGCCTGCCGGCTTCAGGGTAAAGGCGTAACCACCGTTACTATAGCCCACATGCTTAGCAAAGATAGTGTATTCAGAGACATCATCTCCCATCGGATATACCCAGAGTTCCTGGCTGGTATTAAACTTCATCTCAGTATAGATATGAGTACCATGCGCGCCGGCATCAGTTGACCAGGAGGCATTCTCAGTGCCTACCTGCACCCCTTGGTCAACACCGATCTCAATAGCACTTCCTACCTTGCCCGAAACAAAGGCTCCATTACCTGTACCACCGTTATACCACTGGCTATCCAGCTGCCATGTGCTGCTGGAGTCTTTCAGGTTGCCATCAAACTTCAAGTACAGAGGCATATCTCTATTCACAGTACGGGTTGCTTGGGTGCCAGTCTTGTTGCCCATACGGTGAATATAATTGTTCGTATGACAACTGGCGCTGCCGCAGCTCATGCCCGCATGCCAATCTGAGTAGTAGTAGTGGCAGTTGTTACACATGGTATTCCACACCCAGCTGCCTGTGCCGCCATTGGGGTTAGGCCGAACCATTGAGCTATTATTTGAACCATGGGGTTCATGGCAGTTGGTGCAGCTTAAGACGAAGTTGCCACCTGCAATACGTGTTTCATGATCAAAGGGCTGTCTGGAGAAGAGCTGGTCCCCCAAACCACGGCTCTGAACCGGCCAGCAATCATCCGGATTTGCGGCTACACAGGTATCACCGTCCCAGCCAGATGCCTTACCGCAGCCATACCAGTTGGGGCAGGTGCCGTATCCATTAGGCATATTTGCGGATTGTAAACCATGCGGATCACCATTCCAGTCAATACCTCCATGGCCTTGTGATTCCACCATAGTTTCATGACAGTCCAGGCAGAAGGAGGGATAGATCGGCATCTCGGCACCCGTAAACTCCTCTCCTTTAGGTTGAGCATATGTGCCACCATAGTCGTCCATCTTTTCGCCTGCTTCATCACCCCAAACGGTAAGGTTGCCCTCAGGGCTGGATGGGGTGGAAATTCGAGTGATAGGACTCTTACTCTGATCGGCCTCCCAGAACTGACCGGTTACCAGATGAACGTTGTGGCAGGAGACACAGTTTAGCTTGTAGTTCTTGCCACCGATGGCGTAATCCCAGCCTATGTTATGGATTTCACTCTGGGTCGTGGTGTGCTCGATATTGTCCATCGGCAGCCCACCAGAGTTGTAGACGACATGGTATTCATCACCGGTATCCCAATCATTGTCCGTGCCACCACTCAGTGCAGCAGTAATCTGGTTGGATGTATGTCCGGTTATTGTTCCCTTGCTGCCATCAGTGAGATTAAATATCGTCCAGGACTCATTCGTTGTCATATCGGTTACATTGCTGAAGGTTGCATCTTCATCATTCAGCACAGCCACATCATTTACTCCATCATGAGTACCCTTATGACCACTGACAGCAAAGTTCTGCACATTCATGATGACATCTGGGGTACTGTCACCCGTATGACAACGGAAACAAAGCTGTTCCTTATAGCCCTTGGTCATGGCTTGGTTAGTCTCGCCGTTGGTGGCCACATCTTGATAGGCCGCACCATGTGGATCATGACAATCGGTACATTTGAGATTTGATTTGCTATCAGCGCCATGGGCCGAGTTTTCATATGCCGCATGGGTGGTGTAGTACTTGGGGTCAGCCGTAGCGGTATCCCCTCCCTCTTGACCGTGGCACTTGTCGCACACGGTACTATTGACGTCATTCTCATAACCAGCCTTCAGGCGCTTATTGTCTGGATCTGGATTATTGAAATGGGTTCCTGTTATGTCATGGCAATCACTACAGGTCTTGTTGGCTGCTGGATTACCAAGCTCGGTATCATTCTGCCAGGAGAGGCGGTCATAGTTGCCACTGCTTTTGCCATGGCCGTTGGTGTAGAAGCCATAGGTGCTGGCACCTGTATCTACATCCAGGTCGCCTGCGATGTTGGCTGGTTGCCCTGGGGGTTGTGGGCCTGTAACAAAGGTTACATCTGTATCGTTAAGGCAGCTGCCACAGTATGTCTTTTCCCCTCCAGCAGGATCACCACCATTACCTAACCAGGTATCGTTCCAGGTGTAGGGGCCACTTTGATCTGTAACGAAAACGCCATCTGGCCCCTCTGATGAGCCGGGACGGAAGAAGAAGTATTTAGCCAATAGTGAGCCTTCACCGTGGCAGTTGGCGCAAACCTGGGTTCCAGTATCAGCCCCTGTGTTGGGGCAATCCGTTCCAGGGCGTCCATCACAGAGCGCAAGGCCATCAGAAAATATCACTTCATTAGGGGAATTGGAGCCTGGCACAAAGGTACCATGGCAACCCCAATCACCATCACCACAAGTTATCTTGGGGCCGAATTCCTTGTTCATATGGACATCATGTGCACCTGCGCCCACGGGCAAAAAGCCATTCTTATGCATATGGCACATGGTGCATTTAAGATCAACATTATGGGTATGGTCCGCCTCAGCCGGCGCATTATTATTATTGCGGTGATGCTTGGTTTGGGTGTGGCATACCTCGCAAATCCCATTGTATGTAGCGTCGCCATCGGCAAAGGCATTCTGCCCTGTCGGCCGGTAGAACTTTACCGGCTTCGACCCACTGTTTGGGGTATTAATTCTATCCCGAATCAGCTTGCCGTAGGCTATAACGAAAGTATCTCCGTTTGCGATATAGGAGAGATTCATGGCGCCATCAATAGTCAGTGTAGTAGCCGTATTGCTAAGCACCTTGTAGCTGAGGTCTAGTGAATAGCCACTTGAGTCTTTCGCATTGATATCAGGAAAAACTACCCGCCCCACATGTTCATCTACTGTCCAAGTCGCTTCATTATCAGTCAGTGTTGTTGCATCAACACTGTCAATAACGCCTGAAAAGAGATGTGAGCCGCTGCCATTGATCCAGACCTGTGGCTGATAGTGTGTGGTATGACAGGTCTTGCATTCAATTGCCCAGTCACCGTAACCGTTATCGGTTGTAAGGCTGGAATGAGTATTCATGTAAGGTGCAATCGAATCATTGTGACAGCTCCAACAGAGATTGTTGGCCTCTGTATCATCAATGTCCGCTGGTGCATGTGGGTTTCCAACCCTAAGAAGGCTAGCAAAAGAGCCCGCTACATCATGACAAGAGTCGCAGGCGATCAGGTTGGCATCATTATGAGGGTATCCCATCGCCTGGGCGTCCATGGTTACAACAGCCAAGGAGACTACGATCATTAAACCCTTAAAAAAATCACTCATATTAATTCTCTAACCTTCACTGCAATAGCAGTCTGTACCAATACTGCATTGAGCCAGTATTGCGAATTCAAATTTAAAATTTTCAGCGGACTGATATGCACTACTCTTCATAAATTGGCCTTAATCAACATCTAAAATATAGAGCATTAAATAAGAAACACAGTATTAGATGCCTATTTATTATGACAGGTAGTGCAGAGCTCACTATTAGCCATGGTTTTCCTTAGAAAAGGCACATTGGCTGGGTCATGTGGATTATGACAACTAGGGCACTCTATTCTGCCATTAAAAAGTTTTACATCACTCCACCCTTTATCTGAATCAGGGGGAATAAAGAAATCAGGATCCTCCGCTGGGGTAGGATAAGACATGGAAATAGGGTGATCATTCGATAGATCAGGACCAATTTGCCACCATACTGGCAATCGGGTTCCAAATACCAGCTGATGACATGCTTTACCGCAATTATCAGCAATCTTACCCCTATTGGGTTCATTCACTACATTGTGCGTATCAGTAAAGTCTACGGCGCCATTATCGCCAGTTACTCCACCCATGGAGATATTTGCAGCAGCATCATGGCAGCTTAGGCAGACCAAAGAGAGAGGGCTGGGTGTAGCATCACAGTTGGTGTTAAGGGTGTCACTTATATACATACTATACGCGCCCATATCCGTAATGCGCCTATTCCAGAGTGGCGCCGGAGGACGAGAGGCATGATCAACATCATCAAAGCCATCATTATCAAGGTCTGCATTAGCATCATGAGGTGTATGGCAGAAGACACAAATCTCATCTACCCCACCAGCTGTACTCAGATCATGCTTTGAACCAACAATAGAATCAGCAACAGCTACCGTTCCCTGGACAACCAGCCCAAGAAATATGATCAACTTCAAATAGCATTTAAGCTGCTTACAACACATTATTAACATTTACCTTCAATGATTTCCCAACTCTCATATATAGGTTTCTTACTAATGCTTTTATAAAAAAGCTCTTATTTTCATCTCAGAATCTAACGCAGTAACTGAAGTGCATGTCGCCAGCCACCTTTGCCACCACAAACCCAGCTTGGGCAAATACCATCTGTTGGATCAAGGCCATTCTCCATCTCATACTTATCTGACAGGCCATCCCTGTCTGTATCTTTTTTGGCTGGGTCACTGCCAAATTGATATTCCTGGAGGTTGGTGAGTCCGTCAGCATCCTGATCCTGTGTGGCATCATTCTGACTCAGTGAATCAAGATAGGCGCGCTGATTCTCAAAGGCATCTGGCATGCCATCATTATCATCGTCTGTATCGGTAACGTCTGGTATACCATCATTATCAGTATCAACATCAGGATCAATCTCTACTCTCATCGAGATGGCGTGATCTTTATCCATGGTGACTACACAACTACCACTGCCCACGCAATCACCACCCCAACCGACAAAGATAGAACCCTCAGCCACTACTGCAGATATAACAACTGAGGTACCTTCACTATAGTCTTCACTACAATCTATACCGCAATCGATACCTTGCGCTTGCACCTGTCCACTGCCAAGGCCTTCTTTCACGACCGTCAATGTATGTGTCGGGATAATAACTGCATCAAACAATGCTGTAACCGTAGCAGTCTGATTCATGGTGACAACACAGCTATCCGTACCACTGCAACCACTTCCGGACCAGCCGGCAAAGAGTGAGCCATCTGCAGCTACTGCAGATAAGGTAACTGAGATGCCCTCACTATAATCTTCACTACAGTCTATACCACAATCAATACCTTGTGCTTGCACCTGGCCACTGCCAAGGCCTTCTTTCACGACCGTCAATGTATGTGTCGGGATAATAACTGCATCAAACAATGCTGTAACCGTAGCAGTCTGATTCATGGTGACAACACAACTCTCTACACCACTGCAGCCACTTCCGGACCAGCCAGCAAAGAGCGAACCATCCGCGGCTACTGCAGATAAGGTAACCGAGGCGCCTTCACTATAATCTTCACTACAGTCTGTACCACAATCAACACCTCGTGCTTGCACCTGACCACTGCCAAGGCCACTCTTTTCTACCGTTAATTTATATGGCCGAAGATGATCTGCCCAGAGCACAAGATAGCCAAGCTTCTCGGTGGAAGATGGTAAAGGAATGGGGTCTTGACCCACACTGAAAAGAAAAGCATTGGATGATTCTTCTTGGTCCAGCAATACAGTGGCGCTCGTATCACTCTTATCATTCCAACGAAGATTGACAGCACCACCATTGGTTGTCTGTATATCTGCAATCAACAATGGTTGGTTCAGATAGCTCCCACTAAATTCAATTACTTTGGATTGCTGAGTCAAAGCATCACTAACGGTGCCAACCTCGAAGCCTATGCCGTCCTGTGAACCCTGTGATGGCTCCCAGGCAATAAATGAGACTGACTCAACAGCATGATCTGGATAATTGACCTGTTCTTCCTGCAACATATAACCAAAGCCTGTAGCATCGATATTACTCATCCTGCCAATAACAGGCGTATCGTCGTTATAGGTAGCAATACTTGATATCACAACAGGTGCTACTGCAAATGTTTGAGTAAAGCTCACCCCTTCATAACTGAAGGTTGCATCAGTATCAAAATGGCCAGCTTCAACCTTTGAGCCATCCTGCAAGATGTAGCTGCCACGCTCCATAACAATATAACCAACCTGCTCTTCTGCATGCGTCTCATCATCAAGGTAGCTCCACTCTTGAATGCGTAGCTCAAAGCCCTGAGCATCAACATTGCGCACTCGAGTCACTGCGGAAGAAACGTCATTACGACTGGCAGGTTTAACCACAACCACAGGATCAACAAAGGCCTTACTCAGGTTCACTCGTTTCCACTCAGAGCCAACACTAACCTCACCTATTTCAAGTGAAGAGCGCAAAAATGTTTCAGTTGCTGCAAATTCAGCTGCAATCGTATGATTTACACTTACACCTTCAAAGCTGTATCTATTTACAGCACCAACAGACACACCATCGACCAATACATCTGAGATGTGATAATCAGCGTTTGCCGTGATGTCAAAGGTTATCGACGAGCCTGCACTGGCAGTTATTATACCTGTGGGAGTGATACTGCCATTACTGCCCGAGCTGGCTGCAATAGAATGGGTAATAGGATAGAGCGGGGTTACATCAAAAGTTGCTGAAACAGTAGTTGCCTGCTCCATAGTGACCACACAGTTTGCTGCGCCTGTGCAGCCTCCACCAAGCCAACCAACAAAAAATGAGTTTTCACTTGGTAGTGCAGATAAAGTAACTAAAGTGCCATCTGTATAATCATTAGTACAGGTTGCGCCACAATTTAATCCAGTAGCCTCCACAAGACCACTGCCAGTGCCATCTTTAACAACTGTCAATATATATTGCAGTGGATCTGCATTTCCACTCAATGCAATATTCAGCGTTGGTGTATAGATATCATTTGAGACAATCGAAAGTGATGCGCTCTTACTACCTACTGCACCAGGCTTAAGCTGTGCCTCAATTGCACACCCAGCAGAAGGTGCCAAAGTTTGATTTACACAGTTATTTGAAGCAATGAAAAAGTCAGATGCATTAGCACCAATCAGTGTAATGGCGCCAATCGCAATATCTCCACTGCCTCCATTGGATAGATCAAAACGCTGATTTGTTGAGATATCGTTAACAGTAACGCTACCAAAGTCATGCGATTGAGGGGAAGCCGTAATTTTGCCATATACACCATCAATGCCGTATGTTTTAACATTTCTTGTATTTAATGAAGCTACAAACAATCGACTGGTTCCCGGCGCAAAAACTATACCTAATGGATTTCGTAAGGGCTGGTTACTATCAAAAAGATTACCAAGGTAGTTGCCCTGTATATCATACAAGGCAACAACATTCTGGTATCCATCCGTAACATAGACCCGATCAAGGTTATCTACCGTGATGCCAAATGGCCGGATATAGTCAACCGTTTCACCCAGCTCATTGGTGCCCGTTGTAGCAAAGCTGCGATGGAACACACCATTCAGGTCAAACACCTGTACCCGAGCTGAACCACTCGATACAGTAATATCCGGAATCAATATCTCACTGATCGTCTCATTAATGGTAATTGAAGTCGGAAACTGAAACTGACCATCACCCATTCCTGTGCTGCCAAAAGAGGATTTTAAGGAGTAGTCAGCATTAAAAATCTTAACTTTGTTCGCAAGCCTATCTACCACGTAGATAAAACCCGCACTGCTCACTGCAATTCCAATTGGATGCTGAAATTCACCATCACCTGATCCAAGTTTCCCTACAAGTGAAAGATCAGGATCGTACACCTCCACGTTGCCAGTTCCTGCATTACCTACATATATTCGTCCTGCGGCATCTACAGCCACAGCTGAGGGATGTGCAAGTCCAGTAATAGTGTCCTGATGCTTTCCAGATTGACTGAATACATGCATCTCATCATTATTTGTTTCTATTACATAGATTTTTTCATCATCGCCAACGGCTACTCCAGATGGCAGATGCAAGTGAGAGGTAATTGAAGGAAGTGCTTCTACATTCGGCAATGCAGCAAAGGTTAGATTGGGTGTAAAGAGTAGTAATAAAGTAATAAATAACAGGCACCGCATCACCACAGAATAAATCCTGTAGCCGAGCATGTAACGTGTCAGAGCTTCATTGTGTGAGCCCTGCGCTCGTATATAATCTTTTTCATGTCCTGCCATATAGTAATACCCACCAGACCCACATGAAGTAAAGCCGTTGATGCTAACGTCAGCACGCAACTATTAGCATGCAAGTAGCATGCAAGCTAACAATGTGCGTAATATCCAGACACTCCCATAAATCCATGAGCATTTTTATTTCTATTTCCACAACCACACACCCGCGTAGTCATCACAGTGACTCACGTATACTGTTTCATCGACTGATTATTTTGATGCTTTAGCTGGTTTGGCGGGTAGTTACAGCTGGTATTGTGAAACCGGAATGCCGTTCATATGTACAGTACTGCTAATATCACTTTCGTTAATTATGACAAACCCTTCAACCACGCGGCATAACCCTATACGTTGCAAGGTATAAGGGTATGTACTGCCCATATGTTGCTTAGTACATTTAGTTATGTGTTATTCCTATTAATTATATGAAGCACATCAATCTCTATTAATCTAAACATGACCTTTAACACTAAAATTACTTTTCTGTAGCTACTAATGAATACCATTGATTTCTACAAAAAGGCATCTGCAGAATATTTATTGATATTTATCTTAATGTTAGCTGATATATGCAGCATCACAGCGGTCTTTGGTGTGCTTTCCGATTATGTCAGCTACAGCCATGCAATTTCAGATGAGCCACAACATACGGACAATAGATTTGGTCACTAATCCCATCAGAAAATCAGGACAGCAATTCAATGAAAGTGTTTTCACATTAAGAAAGAGATTCTTAATTCACTAAAAAAGGTTGTATGTCCCCACTAGCAATCCATATAATCTATATGGTATTTTCGGCTATCAGGCAAACAGTACATTAATTTAATGTAAGTGCTGCTTTAACCAAAAGGGACATTATGATGCTGAGGCGCAACAGCACACAATTTTATAAACTGCTGAGTCTACACGCCCTCATCATCTTTTGTGTTCTCACCAGCATGGTTACCCACCTGCACGCGGCTGTGATGCCAGCATACGAAGCCGCTATTGGCATCAGCACTGGCCCTAAAGCTCCTACCGCAATCGCCCTTGATCAACGGGGACTCCTTTATGTAATAGAGACAGGTCTCAACTGGCTGGATATCTATGATACTTATGGCCAGCAAATCAACCGTCTTGAAGGACTGAACGAGCCTCTCTCCGTTGCCGTTAGTAAACGTAGACAGCTTTATGTGGGAAGCGCTGGCGATGGCAGCGTAACCATCTATGACAGCCGCACATTGAAACCACTGGGCAAGGTAGGTGTGGGCAATGGGGAGTTTGAAAAGCCCACAGCAATCACTATTGATAAAAAAGGCCATATTTATGTGGCGGATGCTAAGAAAGGTGCGGTAAAAGTCTATACCCAGCAAGGCGACCTTGATTTTACATTCGGTAGCGATGGCGTTAATTCGGGCCAACTTCGACACCCTGTATCTATCGTGATAGATGACTATGCTGAAGAAATCCTGGTTTTGGATTTTGCTAATGGCGTGGTAGGTCGTATCCAAGCCTTCGATTTAGCTGGGAACTTTAAGCGTAGTTTTAACACGATGGGAATGAATGGACTTCCACTTGTCAGACCTATCGGGATGGCAATGGACAATAGTCAACGTCTCTATGTGTCAGATGCCTATAGTAGCCAGGTAGCAGTTTACGATAGTGAGGGTAATTATTTGGGAGGACTATCTGCAGCAGAATCTCCAATGCATAACCCTTTGGGCATGGCCTATGAGCCATCCCTTGGAAGGCTGTATATAGCCTCGCTCAATAATTCACACATTGTGGCCTTTGATCTATTTGATCAACGGCGTAATAGTAGAGCTCTGACTGCACTCACCCGAGATAAAAACCAACAACCTGTAGATGCAGCGCCCTCCCCCTCTCATAAGACACCAGCTCTCATGAAAAGAGTTTTAGGCTGTCGTGGCCGTAAGCATAACCGTAGAGCATGTAAGAATGCACCTAGCGCTGCCCAATCAGCATCTGATTACACTCTGCAGGCTGTTGCTGGAGAGCATGGAAAAATTGAACCTACAGGTAAGCTACAGGTTACAGCAGGCAGTGACAGCCATTTTCAGATAACCCCAGACCCAGGCTACCGCATCGCCGGTGTAACATTGGACGGCAACCCAATAAGTATACTGGAAGAATATACAGTCAGCAATATTCGCTCAGACCATATCTTAGAGGTGGATTTTTCTGCTGTTCTTGAGGTTGGTCAGCTGCAGGCTGATCATACCTGGAAACGAGTGGCATTCAGAACTCCCTTCACCAACCCTGTAGTGGTAGCCAAGCCCGCAACCCATAATGATTCTGAACCAGCCGTCGTACGTATACGCAACCTTGATCAGAGCGGCTTTGAGGTTCGCCTCCAGGAATGGGATTACCTCGATGATATTCATGGCAAAGAAAAGTTAAGCTACCTGGTGATAGAACAGGGTGTGCATAAATTGGCAGATGGTGTACAGATTGAAGCGGGATACTTCAATCATGCAACTACACATAAATACAGCCATATAACATTCAAGCAGGCATTCAGCTCACAGCCAATCATTGTCACAGCAATCACAAGCTCCAATGAAACAGATGCCGTGACCGGCCGCATGCGCAACGTGAGCTTGGAGGGCTTTGATTACCGGCTGCAGGAACAAGAGCTTAACCGTGGGCAGCATGCTCATGAGCAAGTCGCCTACATTGCCTGGACACCTTCCGTTGGTGAAGTAGATGGCCTCTTATTTGAGGCAGCTAAAGCCAGCACTGACATCAATCACCGTTTTCAGTCATTGGCTTTCAGTAGCAGTTTTATGCACACCCCCGCATTCATTGCTGATATGCAGACCACAGCAGGCGGTGACACTGCCAATCTGCGCATACAACATGCTAAGCCACAGAGCATTGAGCTACAGGTGGATGAAGAACAATCCCGTGACGAAGAGACCCAGCATGCCAGAGAGGCCATTGGATATTTAACCTTTGGGGTGTCTCTTGCAAACACAGCTTCTGATTATGATGGTGACGGCTTGAGCGACGCAGATGAAATCAACATCTACGGCTCCTCTGCCTTGGCACATGATACGGATGATGACGGCCTGTCAGATGCTGAAGAGCTACACTTCTGGGCAGAAGCATGGAGCCTCGATCATGACGGAGATGGACTCATTAATCTCCTGGATAGCGATGCAGACAATGACGGTCATCTGGACGGTGCAGAATACAGTGCAGGCAGTGATCCCGCTAACTCCTTCTCTACACCTAGATAACCTAGATGAATGACATGCATGTGAACAGACTAAAGCATAAGTGGGCAACATCAATGCGTGTGATGGCATTCCTACTCATATCATGGATAGCAGGCCAGGCACAGGCAGGCTTTTTGGGTTTTCCTCACACCACCGTCAACAATATCGATTGTTTGAACTGTCACAATGTCTTAGGTGGGATGGAGAAGTTTTTCAATGTCATCATGCCTGATCCACCGCAGAACATTGATGACACTCCAGCCAACAATCTCTGCTGGAGTTGCCACAATGACGTTGTAGCTCCTTTTATGAAAACCCACTCCAGCATCTCCATTGACAATGATTATGGTGACTGGGCCATTGAATGTCGCACCTGTCATGAACCACACTTCCAGTATCAGCGGGCCAAATATGGTGAAGAAGCCTACCTCACCTCAGGTATTGTCACAGAGGTGGCAGAAACCACCCTGCGCAGTGCGGGTGCGAATTGGAAAGAGGATGAATTTGCTGGGCTGGTGCTATACAGCCGTGCTGTTAACGGCTACCGAATCGTTGGAAACAGCAGTGATACGCTAACCTTGGAAGGCCCGATTGAGGTAGATAAACTCCCACCAGGCACCCCCTTTGCTGTGATCTACGGCAAGCTTGTCCGGCATGAGATCAACACCCCAAACAGCGGTCGTAAACCCGTAAAACTCTTTCGTCCGGTTGGGCCCAACACCTTTGCTGATGGGGATGAAGTCTATGACGGCCCCTGTGAAGTCTGTCATACCAAGACCCGTCACCACCGCAACAACAACGACAACCCTGAGCAAGCTGATCACAGCCACAATGTGGGCATCAAATGCACCCTCTGTCACAAACATAAGAACGGCTTCCTGCCTATGGGAGCTGGGGCGCATGACATACACGTACAAAAGGAGTTTGGCCCCAAGATCACCTGTGGCGAAGGGAACTGGGGCTGCCATGGCAGCTATGAGCCTGGCTCAAACTACCCCAATGAAGTCTATTTTGCAGACGGCAAAACGCTTTGTGATGGCCGCCCAACCACGGCATGCCCGAATACAGGAATGGATAGTGGTACCCAAGTCTGTGCCAATTGCCACGGCAATGGATCGATGCTCGCAAAATACTATTTCTTCCGCCCAGGTTCATCGCAAGGCGAATCAGGGATCAAGGTTACCGACTATAGCGGCGAATACACCTGGGCCGACACCTGGTTAGGCGAACTAGGTGAACAGAAATTCTGCGGCAGCTGCCACAATGATACCGTCAACCCTACACCCGTTTCCGGCCCCACTAGTATTGGTGAAGCGCCCAATATCGTCGGCGACCTAAATATTGAGACGGGTGAAAACACATATGGCTTCTACGTCAATGGCCATGGTAAGCCCAATGACCAGAACTATGACCGCCTCTCCTGGCAGGATAGCGCTGCCACAGGCAACCCAGGCGCAGGCCGGATCTGTAGTGATTGCCATGACTACACCAAAGGTCACTGGAGTCGCGATGGCTCCAAGCGTCTTAAAGATGGTTATGAGAATGATGGTAATAACAGCATCTGCCAGCAGTGCCATGGGCCAGGTAAACAGGCTGATGCCGACCCGAAATGGTTTACCGACTATGCCAGCTATGACCTTTCGGCACATGGCTCTGATGACAAGCAGAATATTCAATGCTCTGTCTGCCATGACCCCCATGGCGTAAAAGACCCCAAGAATCCAGCAGCTGGTACTGCAGCCACCGCTATGACACGCGGCGCCAAAGAGGAGCTTTGCTATCGCTGTCACAGTGATACTGGTGACCTGATGCAGGTCTCAAACCATGCGGTATCTGGCAGTGCCTTGGCGGATGACATTGAACAGGCTTTCAATCTGGGCGTGAAACATAATCTGAATCACGACTACTCTATTGGCGACAAGAATTACAAACTACAGTGCGTCAATTGCCACAATGTCCACTTGGTGACAGGGCAATATTGGGAAGCTGACAAATCGAAAAGCCCCATCACCCGTATCTCCACCCCAACAAACCCCACCGGCAACCTCACAGTTTGGGGGGATGAGGCAGGTGAGAAGATGGATGATTTCGGCGGCACCTATCGCACCCCTAAGAGCGATAAATTCAGTGGTGACCAGATCCCAAATTACCCTGCCTTCTGTTTGGATTGTCACAGCACCATGGTGGAATCAGGTGGCCATGGGGGTATCAATTGGACTGGGGATCCACATGGCCTGCAGTCCGCGAATCAACCCAACGGCCATGGCACCTGCCCCAACTGGCATACCTGCGGCAAGGCCTCAGGCTGGGATGGTGACCTCTGTGTTGCAGAAAATCCTGATGACTGCTGGCCGGTAATAACCCGAAGCAAGGGTGACATCGCTTTCTCAAGAGCCCCCTATAACCATGAAGACCGGATAGCCGGGGCCAACTTTGCACTCAGCTGTACTGATTGCCATGAGGTTCACGGATCTGGAAACAGCTCCATGATCCGAACCAACCCCAATGGCGGCACAGGCACTGTTATCTGGAACACCATGTGCAACAACTGCCACTACTATTACAGTGACTGGCATGCAGGCATGAGCTGTGGCAATGCCAGTTGCCATGTTAACAATTCGATTCATCGGATGGCCAACAAGACAGGTTCTGGCGGCACCCGTGACTTCAACCCAGATCTTGTCTTTAATCTACGCTTTGAAAATAACCTAAAAGACTCCGGCACCTGGCAGATGGATAGTCAGTGGTTTACCGATGCAGCAGGCACTTTTGTTACCGGCAAATCAGGCAGGGCAATCGAACTCAACGGCGACCAGTTGGTGCAAGTCGGCACTGAAAATGAATTCTGGTCAACAGATGCAGGCAGGCACGGCACCTGGACCTATACAGAGATGAAATTCAACACCACGCAAGAAGCTTGGATCAACCCGACGGATGAGAGCACTCAAACGGAATACACCATCTTCAGCAAACATGTCGGCTATGCCAATGGCGGCTATGCCTTGACGCTAAAACCAATCGATGGGGGATTGCGGGTGGTTTTCAACATCAAGTCGGATAACAACGGAACGACTCAGGATGGAATGAGCGCCATCCGGGGTGCCTACAGCTCCGTCGCTATTCCACTCAATACCTGGACCCATGTGGCAGCTACCTTTGATACGGCTGGCCCTGGACGTGATCCAGCGGATCCATCAGTGGGACGCATTCGGATCTTTGTGAATGGTGAGGATGTCACCACCAGTGATGCCTCGGGTAACAACATGCAGCCCGCAGCGGATGAAAGCGCTATCTTCGCCTACCCTGAAAACAGTGGCTGGAATGAAGAGGCTGCCAGCTGTTATGTAGGCACCTGGTGTGCCGGTGAATTTGCGGTGGGTGGTTTTACCTGGCAGAACGGTTTCATTGGACGTATCGATGAAGCCAAGTTATGGAATATCACCAAGGATGCCAGCTATTTTGCTAATTATGACTCACAGGCTGCCCCCTATATCAGTAGTGCAGAAGGGGTGATTGGTAGTGATCAACTGACTGTGACTTTTTCTGAAGGGGTCTATGCCAGTGCCGGCTCAGCGGGTAATCTCGTTGCAGAGAATTTCATTCTGACTGATAACGACAATAACCGTACCGTCCTTAACGTGAACCATATTGCAGGTAGCAACAGGGCGACTCTAACCCTAAGTTCAGCCCTGGACGACCTTGATGATTTTATGTCTGATACCCTGGTTGCAGCAGGCTCAGCCATCTTTGATGAGCATAATCTAGCAGCTACCAGCTTACCGGTTAAACTCAAGATGTCATCAACCTGCCCCACCGAGCAGGTAATATTTGATCTGAATGAGGCACCAGGCAGCAGCTATATCTATGATAACCAGATGATGATGCCTGGCACTGTTGCTGGGACAACAGCATTGACCGGCTCAGCTCTATCCGGAGATGGAATCAGCACAAATTACATCAATTTTGCTAATAATACAGGCTGTTTGCAGGCCACCACAGCCATGACTGTTGAGGCACGAATTAAACCAACAGGCATAGGGTTGGCTGCCGAGAACTATATCCGACGTATCCTGGCCAGGGATTCTGGAGGTAATTACCAACTTTCTGTATGGCGCAACAACAATAGTGCAGCTAATTTCCCCAACTTTAGCGCACCGGATTACACCGCCTCAATTGCCCTCTGGCTATCTCCACAGGATACGCATGATGGCCATAATTGGAAGCTGGTGTTGAGTGACTACACTGCCTGCCCAATCACCAATGACCACTGGTATCAGATAAAAGCGGTGTGGAATAGCAATAAACCGGGAGGCGTGCCAGGGCAGTTCTTTGTACCTGCGGATATCTATATCGATGACCAGGGTACAGATGGTAATGGCAGCAATGAAAATTGGGCAGGCTATGCCAATTGCACTAATGCCGAGCAATCGTATCTTGTGGATGAAAAGAAGTTGTATACGGGCGATATGATCAAGCCCAGTTCAGGTAACTTTGCTATAGGCGTGAATCGAGGCAACCTGACCGGCAACCTGTTTAATGGCTTAATTGATTGGATCAGCTGGAGGGACACTGCTGACTAATGACTGGCAGCAATAATGCTTTCGGCATCTTCTTTCAATAACGGTAGCGCAGCATGTAGTTGTAAACAGCATCAACATGACTATTCCAGTTAAACTGAAATCAGATCACAGAGGCCAGTTACTTCATAGTTATCGGGCTGATACCTATCAGGTAAACCGATTTCAAAGTGCGTTATTTCTGAAACTTCAGATGACTAAGAGCAGCCTAGTGGTTTGTATCACAGCATTTACTGTACTGAGTAGAGCGCATGACGCCAACCACCTGAGCCACCACAGACCCAGGTTGGGCATTTGCCATCAGTTGGGTCCAGATTATTGTCAAACTCATATTTGTCTGACAGGCCATCCCGATCACCATCCTCATTGGTAGGATCACTACCTATCTGAAACTCCTGGAGATTGGTTACGCCATCACCATCCTGATCAGAGCCCGCATCGGAAGCATTCTGTGGATCAAGAAAGGCATACTGCTCTTCGTAGCTATCTGGCAGACCATCGCCATCAGCATCCACGGAAAAGGACGCAGTGACCGTAGCCGCCTGCCCCATGTTCACAACACAGCTCGACATAGCACCACGGCAACCACCACCAGACCAACCCGTAAAGGCGGAACCATCAGCTGCTACAACTGATAAGGTGACACGGGTTCCACTGTAGTAAGTTTCATTACAATCTGTACCGCAATTAATACCTTGTGCCTGTACCTGACCACTGCCCAAGCCATCTGTCGCAACCGTCAGGTCATACACTACATGAAACACTGGTATCACTGTGATGGCTTGATTCATGGTAACAACACAGTCCTGCCTACCGCTGCAACCACCACCATACCAACGTGCAAAGAATGATCCCTCCGCTGCAACTGCAGATAAACTAACCACGGCTCCATCACCGTAAGCTTCACTACAATCCGCACCACAATTGATGCCTTGTGCCTGTACCTGGCCATCACCATGACCACGCTTTTCCACCGTCAATGTATGTGGCCGCAAATCATTTTTCCACAGCACCAGATAACCTAGCTCTTCTACAGACGACACTGCGAGAATAGGATCTCGCTGCTCATTAATGCTGGTTGAAATGCTAAGAGACTGTTCCTGGTCGAGCAATAGGTTGGTTCCTGTGGCACTCTTATCACTCCAACGCAGGTTAATTGCACCACCATTTCTCGTCTGTAGATCAGCAATAAAGAGCGGTTGGTTGGTATAGCTGCCACTGAATGCTATCGCAGTAGTTTGCT
>Ga0316190_10000992_pt1 | contig 20314 bp, 23 predicted proteins | sample Eddworburrow2_MG_FD_204929 | JGI IMG/M metagenome (GOLD analysis project Ga0316190, IMG submission 204929) | Coastal sediment microbial communities from Maine, United States - Eddy worm burrow 2 | ecosystem: Environmental > Aquatic > Marine > Coastal > Sediment | place: USA: Maine | collected... | reverse complement strand
TCTTGTATGTCGCGCTCTCCGAGGCGTAGGATTTACCCTCCGGCCTGTAAGCTCTGTAGGCTGGAAGCGGCGCCGGAGGCCGGGGCGGGCTGAACCTTTCAACCCTTACAAAATGTCAAACAAAAGATTATCTGATTCTGCCGGGTCCTGTCATCGCGTCGCATTTGAAGAAATAGATCACACTGCGGACCGGGCGTTGCGAATTTACGGATCGAACCTGGGGGATCTATTCCTCAATGCAGCCCAAGGTATGAACAGTCTCATGGTTGCAACGCCCATCTCCGGCTCTGAGCACCAGGAAAAGTTCATTGCGCTCGAGGCAATGGATAGCGAAAGTTTATTGGTGGACTGGTTGAGCGAACTGGCATATTGGGCGGAAATCGAAATGCTCGTTTTTCACGAATTCAAGATTGAGAGCGTGTCGTCGACCCATATCAGGGCAAGAATATACGGTACCCGGGTAAAACAGCTGAAAAAACACATCAAAGCAGTCACTTACCATAATTTGGATATTGTCCGGACGGATAAGGGAATGACCGCGACGGTGGTCTTTGATGTGTAAAGGAGGTGCCGCTTGGTCAACGTTAATGATTTCAAACAAATTGAGGAATACGTGTACGAGATCCCGGCGTCATATCGCGAGGATATGGGGGTCCCGGCTCGATTTTACGCGGATGCAGAATTATTGGAAGGTATCAAAAATGACCGGAGCCTGGAGCAGCTGGTCAATACAGCCACTTTACCGGGTGCTGTCAAATACGCCCTTGCTATGCCGGATATCCACCAGGGATACGGGTTTCCAATAGGCGGCGTGGTCGCGACCCAATTACCGGACGGCGTGATTTCACCCGGTGGCGTCGGATACGACATCAATTGCGGCGTACGACTTTTGGCGACCCATCTGGAGCAGGAGGAAATAAGGCCCTATCTGGATATCCTGGCCTCAAACATCTATGCCAATTGCCCCAGCGGTGTCGGTAGGGGCGGCCATATCAAACTCAAGTCCGGCGAGTTGGATCGTGTCCTAGAACTGGGTTCGACCTGGGCCATGAAACGCGGGTTTGCCACCGAAGCCGACCTGGAATTTACCGAAGAAAACGGGCGACTGGAGGGAGCGGATGCCGGCCGGGTGAGCCCGCGAGCCAAAGACCGCGGTAAAGGGCAGGTCGGCACCATGGGAGCCGGCAATCATTTCATTGAAATCGATGTCGTGGACCGGGTTTTAGATGAGACCGCTGCCAGAGGCATGGGGCTTTTTGAAAATCAGATTGCAGTTCAGATTCATTGCGGTTCACGCGGACTCGGCCACCAGGTATGCAGTGACTATGTCAAACGCTTTCAGAAATCGATTCATCGATATGGTTTTAACCTGCCGGACCGGGAATTGGTTTGCGCACCGCTCTCCAGTCCGGAAGGTCAAGACTATCTGGCGGCCATGAAGGGGGCGGCCAATTACGCTTTTGCAAACCGTCAAGTACTGGCCAGTCTTATTCGACGCAGCTTCGAACAGACCCTGGCCGGCCAAGTGACGAATCACAACCTATACCAGATTTACGACATCGCCCATAACATGGCGAAGGTCGAAACCCATATCGTCGATGGCAGACCCCTCAAGCTTTGTGTTCATCGCAAAGGTGCAACCCGGGCGTTTGGACCCGGTTCAGGGGAGCTACCTGCGGCATACCGCGACATTGGGCAACCGGTCCTGGTGCCCGGTTCAATGGGTACTGCCAGCTGGGTATTGGTGGGAACGCAGAACTCCATGAACCAGACCTTCGGTTCGACCTGCCATGGTGCCGGTCGGCGTATGAGTCGCAAGAAAGCCAAAAAGTCAGTGCATGGCCCAAGATTACGCGATCAGCTCGAATCGCGCGGCATTCACGTGCGTGCCGGCAGCATGTCAGGTCTGGCCGAAGAGGCACCGGCAGCTTACAAGGACGTCAATCGGGTCGTCGAGGTCGTTCACGGTGCCGGTATCGCCAGAATGGTGGCGCGACTGAGGCCGGTTGCCGTCATCAAGGGGTAGGTGGTAATAGGTACTGGGTACTTGGTATTTGGTATTGGTGTTTATCGGAAATCATTGTAAACTTTATGTGTCTTCGTATAGTGAAATCAGACCTGGTTGAATAGTTTACTGGTTGAATGGTTGATTAGGTAAATTCTAATCATAATTTCAGAATACCTCCTTAATTGAGTTTGACTCAATTGGGGAATAAGTCTATTTGGAGTCACTGCTTGTTCACTACCCTATATCGAGAATAAAAAGGAGGAACGGCATCATGAGAGTACAATTTAACCATATTTTATGTGCCACGGATTTTTCAGATTTCTCCAATCACACCATCGGTTATGGTGTTGTACTGGCCAAAGAGTTTGAGGCCAAACTTTTTGTCAGTCATGTGATTGACTTATCCTCGGTTGCGATCTACGGGGAATTTCAACTGGACCCTGTTGGACAGCAAAATCGAATCATGGAAGATGCCGATGCCCAACTTAAAAAGTTGGCCGGTGGCCAGGCGATCTCATGGGAGCCATTGATTACCGTCGGCAAGCCTGCTGATGAGATATCCCGGGCTGTCGAAGAAAAAGATATCGATCTGGTAATTACCGCAACCCGCGGCCGTTCCGGACTCAAACGCATCATCCTCGGCTCGGTCACCGAGCGTCTGATGCGTACCCTCTGCTGTCCTTTGCTGGTAGTGAACAGTCCGGAACATAAGTTTGTCAGCGTCGCAGACCAGGCGGTCAAGATTGAAAAAATCCTGGTGGGGTGCGATTTCTCACCGGATTCCGGCCAGGCATTCAACCACGCTCTGAGTCTGGCGCAGGAATTTCAGGCCGAATTGCATCTGGTACATGTGATTGAACCTCCCACACAACCGGATTTGAACCGGGAGGATACACCGGTATCAGAAGAGATACAGAAAGATTATCGAGATCTTCTCTCCCGGAAGCTAAAGGAAATGGTCCCTGTGGAAGCCCGCAATTGGTGTACCCCGAAAACAAGCCTCCTGGAAGGCCAACCTTACGAAGAGATCGTCAGCTACGCTGAGTCAAAAGACATCGACATGATTGTGTTGGGGGTAAGGGGGCACGGATTGGTCAAAACACTGTTTCTGGGATCAACCACGGATCGTGTGGTTCGCAGGTCCCCGTGCCCGGTTCTTTCGGTGAGTTTGAAAGTACAAACAGAATAAAGCTGAGATCAAGATTTAAACCCATATGGGTCTACTTGAGATTAACTCAATTCATAAGCCACCGGCTATGCAGGTGAGAATTTAAAAGATTCTACCGTTACCGCGAGGGTATGCTTCACGGTGCAAACCTGATCGATGCCGGCAGCTTATGAATTGAGATAAATCAGCGACCACCAGCAGAGTTGGCCTGGGTCCCTTCCAGGGGCCATCCTCATACCCCAGCTCTGCTGGTGGTCGCTGATTGCCTGTTCGACTCCGTGCGGCAAGGCACGGGTGCAATCGACCAGGGATCTGAATTGTCTTCTACCAGTTTACCGTCGGAAACCCTCATTATGCGCTTTGCATAGCCGGCACAATCCGGACTGTGGGTTACCATGACGACGGTCATCCCCGTTTGGTTAAGCTTTCTGAGCAATTCCATTATTTCCCGGCTGGTTTTGGTGTCAAGATTACCGGTGGGTTCATCAGCCAGCAAAACCGGCGGTTCATTAACGATGGACCGGGCAATTGCGACGCGCTCCTTTTCACCGCCTGAAATCTGATTCGGAAGGCGGTGGGCTTTGTCCAGCAGCCCGACCTGGCTCAATGCTTCTTGGGCCATTTCCAGCTTATGATTTTTGCCGGCCTTCACGACGGCCAACGGTAGCATGGTATTTTCGATAACCGTCAAATAGGAGACGAGATGAAAGCTTTGGAAAATAAACCCCAGAAACTCTCTGCGAAAATCAGCCCGTTGCTCCTGGCCCAGGCTGTAGATGTCGATATCGTCGACGATGAATCTGCCGGATGTCGGGGCATTCATGGCCCCCATCATACCCAACAGAGTGGATTTGCCGGAACCGGATTCTCCCATGATTCCGATGAACGCTCCCTCCTCGATTTGAAAACTGATGTCGTCAGCCGCGATAACAGCCGCATCGCCGCTGCCGTATATCTTGGTCAAACCTTCAGCTACGATATAACTCATTATTCACCTCATTCAGAAAAAACGCGCTAAGGGCCTAAAGCGCCCGCAGGGCGTCGTTCGGATCCAGTCGGGAAGCCATAAAAGCAGGATAAGCACTCGAAATCAAGCCCACCGCCAGCGCAATCATAAGGGCGCTGCCGGCCAGCTCAAAACTAAATGGAACATTTCCGGAATGACTCTCACTAAACAGGGAAAGGGCCGCTTTGGTTGCCCCGAACCCTAAAAAATAGCCGATGATGCCCGCCAATCCTGAAAGGATTGCAGCTTCCATAAAAACAATTTTCATAATATGACGCTTGCGAAAGCCGATGGCTCGAAAGATGCCGATCTCATCGGTGCGTTCCCTGACACTGCCCATCATCGTCACCAGGACCACCATGCTGCCGATAAACAGAATAACACCCGATATACCGTAGGAAAATTTTTTAAACTGGGCCAATGTCTCCATGCGGCTTTTGACAACCTGCTGGATGGCCATCACCTTGGCACCGGGAAGCGCATCGGAGATCTGCTTGACCATGGCCTCGATGGGACAATCTTTGCACAGAGCCGCCACTTCCGCCATGGAGACACGCCCATTTTTACCAAAAATCGCTTGGGCGGTGGAAAGGCGGGTAAATATCAGCTGATCGTCCTGGGAGCCTGTGGACTTGAGGATACCGGAGACGTCCAGATCCTTATCGTTTACTTTCAACCTGTTTCCGATCTCCATCTTGAGTACCCGCGCGGCTTCGGCACCCAAAATAACCGCATTTTCGCCCGGCAGGACACCCTCAACCTTCCACCATGGCTTTAAAATCCCGGCTGATTGGAAATCGACACCGGCCATGAGTACTTTATGTGAGTCGACACTGGCTACACCTAGAACGAGCGGCCCTAAGGCCGCTATATTTTTTGAATTTTTTATGTTCGAAACCTGCTCCAGATCTTTTTCGCGGATTTCCTGCATCTCAAACGAGACACCGCCGAGAGAGAGGCCGCCGTAGGTTAGATTAAGATTCTCAGTTTTGGGAACAATCAGGATGTTGGCGCCGTATTTTTCAAGCTTGTGATTGATGTCGGTGGTCATGGCTTCGACATAACTGATGATCCCGATTACCGTGGATACTCCCAGGACGATCCCGGCAAGTACGAACGCCGCCTTACCTTTGCGCCGCAGCAAGTTTCTTAGAACAATAATTTTTAGGGTCATTTTGAGCTATACCTTTCCTTCAAAATCAAAATATTGTCGGCCATCAAGGATATCCTTTATTTTAATAACCAATTTATCATTTTCCATATTCCGGTTTAAGGGCGCCGGATTGCAGCCGCCCTTGACCTCGTTTACCAGAACGGAGGCAAACCTGCGGCCGCAATTGCGGCAAACCATGTGGTCGCCTTCCTGGTAATAGCCCTTACCGGCCGGCCAACAAACATCGCAGGCATCAAATGCGGCCCGGATGATCCCATCCGAGCTTTTGAGAATGAAATAGCGGATGGTTTGCTTGCCGTCCACATGTTCAAAATGACGTGCTTTGCCGTCTTCAAAAAGACTGGCGGGAAACGAGACCGACGTGCTGCCGGCAGCCGCCGGTGCGGAAGCGATTGCTGATGGATTGCCACCACCTCGGCTTAAATAGAAAACGGCCGCAGCGGCAATCAGAATCACAACAAAGATACCGCCAAATAATGGCATACGACTTCTTTTCGCGGTTCCAAGAACGGCTGCTTTTTTGGCTGCAATTTTATCCTGGTTACTTTTATTTTTTCGCTTTGACATAGCAATTAATCCTTTATGTTGGGCAAACGTTAAGCCGCAAGACTGCGACTCTCAAAATGGAAATCAACGATCGGGCTGCCCTCGTGCGAGAGCGCCCTTGCGACAATTTTTCTCCGCCTGCGGCGGATCCGGATCGGGTAAGACGAAGCCATTTAATCTAACATAGACACAGGCATTTATGCTGATGCGCATCATCAAAATATAGCGCTATTTGAATACCGGTATGCTGATGTCGCGTTCGGTCCGGACAGCAGAACCATCGGGCCGAGACCGATGTTGTCAAATGGATTTCAAATCGTTGAGACGAGACTGACAAAAGTCAGCCGCACGGTGAGTATCAAATGATAAACGATGAGTTTTGGATGTATATGGGTGCGGATGGGGAATTCTCACGCACAGATTGATAATGGTAACCGGCTCTTGAATCATGCCGGTCGATAAGAAAATCGGTATTTGTGTCTGTCGACACAACCGTGTTCGGCTGGTTGGCGCCAACGGAGAATAGAATAAAATTCGGCAGCTGGGAGGACTGGCCGGTTTCTATATCACAAGGAATCATGGGATTCCCGTTACAGAAACCTGCTGATAAATTTACCCGCATTTCTTTGGAATGGTGCATGTCCACTGCCCTGCGGTGACAACAGCAATTTTCACCGCATCCCAGCTCTGCGTAGGCGCCGGCAGCAAACAAACTCATTCCCAATATCAGGGTCAACACCACGCATGTAGCTTTCGATATGAACAATCCGATTCCGGTGGCATCCTTATTCATAGTGTTTCAGTATACATAAGATCAATTTGGCGTGTCAATAGAAATAATCAAAAATTCTTGCAGATCTAAAGGAGCTGATATTATTTGGGATTTGAGGTTTTAGGGCCGTAGCCGGGAAATCAAATCGATTATATCCGATTCTGCTATAGCAGAAGTTTACGTTATCCTTGGGGTACCCGAAGGCTCTTTACAAGACTGCGGATCGTATATATATTTATCGAAAATTAAAATTGAATAGAAAGGATCGAAAATGAGCTACGATTTCAATGCGGATGATGTGTTGGCAATGGCTGAACAGATGGAAATAAATGGCGGCAAATTTTATCGGCTAGCCGCAGATAGTACCAGTGATGCCGCCAACAAAGAGTTCTTATCGGAACTTGCGGCAATGGAAGATGAACATGAAAAAATCTTTAAAGCCATGCGGGCGGAATTATCTGAAAAGGAAAAAGAATCCACCGTTTTTGATCCCAATGGTGAAGCCGGGATGTACCTGCGCGCACTTGCAGACACCCGCGTCTTTTTTGAAAAAGAGATCGATGTTACATCCATGAAAGCCATTCTCACATCCGCCATTACGGCTGAGAAAGACTCCATCGTGTTTTATCTGGGCATGAAAGAAGCGGTCGCGGACGGCCTCGGGAAGGGCCGCATAGATCATATTATTAAAGAGGAAATGGGTCACATCAAGCTGCTCAGCGGCAAATTGACGGCATACAGATAATAACGATATGCCGCAAAAATTTTGTCTATTCTGATAGCAAATGGCAGCAAGTGCTTCGCCCCAATTGGTATGATGGAACGCTGGAACATTGGCCTCCGGCTCCTACAGCCTGCGCCTCGGAGAGAATAATGGGTTCGGGAATAATGTAATCTTGGGCTGGCGGTAAAATAAAAAATGAATACTTACCTTTTAGAAACCAACATTCCAATATTCCAATATTCCATTATTCCATGATAGGGTTCAGAAGGCAGGCCTCAAAAAATACCATATATTTTCATTAAGTTGTAGAAATTGCGAGACGTTATTTACTCCTTATTCCTTTTGTATTCAGCCAGATCTTCCAGACCGCGGCGATCGAGCAAGGTTATTTTTTTGCCGTCGACGCTGATTAAATTTTTGCCGGAAAGCTTAGCAAACATTCGGGATAAGGTTTCCGGAATGGTACCCAGTGTGCTGGCAAGCTGGCCTTTGGAAATTTTTAAGACAACAGCGTCGCCCTGGTTCTGTTCGTCTGCATGGCGCAGAAGATAGGACGCCAGTCTGGCCGGCATTTCTTTAAGAGAGAGGTTTTCGATTTGAACGGCAAACTGGCGAAGCTTTTTTGACATCACTGCCAGCATGTTCAGGGCCAGTGAGGGGTTGGCCGAGATCAAATTAACAATTGAAATTCTGAGGAAAAACAACACGCGGGTTTTTTCAATCGCCTGGGCATTGGCCGGAAACTTCTGGCCGGCAAAAACCGGCACTTCACCGAACGGCTGGCTGGGACCGAAAATATGTAGAATCTGCTCTTTGCCTTCTGTGGAAAGTTTAAAGATCTTTACGCGGCCTTCAGCAATGACAAAAAAGCCGTTGCCCTCGTCTCCCTCCGAAAAAATAATCTCTCCCTTGTTGAATTCTTTCTCAAGAGCAATTTTTCTGATGGCGACCATCTGATCTTCAGGAAGGCCCTTAAAGAGAGGAATGGTCGAAATTATATTTAGAATTTTATCCATAATGCTCTCTTTTTATTTAATTTTTGATTTAAGTCAAGGTAATAAATGATTCTATCGGATAGACTTGCATAAAAGTTTGAGATTTATAAACGAAAGGACAATTCCCATGAAATGCCCAGGGCAAGACACCCAATATTGGCAGGCCGGTGCAATCTTTAATGTAAAATGCCCGAAATGCGATCACTCTGTGGAATTTTTCAAGGACGACACATCCCGCAAATGCGGCAACTGCGGCCACCGGTTTATCAATCCGAATATGGATTTTGGCTGTGCATCGTATTGCCAGTATGCCGAGCAGTGCATTGGCGATTTGCCTCCCGAACTTCTGGCACAGAAGGAGGATCTGCTGAAAGATCGTGTGGCCATCGAAATGAAGCGCTATTTTAAGAGCGATTTTAAAAGAATCGGTCACGCCACCCGAGTGGCAAGGTATGCGGAGCGGATCGGAAAAATTGAGGGCGGCAATCTGGCTGTGATTCTGTCAGCGGCGTATCTGCACGACATTGGAATTGTTGAAGCCGAAAAAAAGCACCAGAGTACGGCAGCAAAATATCAGGAATTGGAGGGTCCGCCCATTGCCGCCTCAATCTTGATTAAATTGGGAGCCAAAGAGGCGCTTGTCGAGGAAGTCTGTGATATCGTCGGGCATCACCATCACCCGAGATCTGACGAAACTATTAATTTTAAAGCCGTATATGATGCCGACCTTATAGAAAACATTGACGAAAAACAGAAAGAAAATCCGGTAGAACCCGCACAGCTGGCCGAGAGGATTGAAAAATTATTTCTGACACCCGGCGGCAGTGAGGTCGCCAAAGAAGTTCTGCTGGCATAGCCGGCGGCCCAACTTACCCCAAAATTGCAACCCTGGGGCTTACTTGGAAAGCTTTTTCTTTTAAGAGTCTTCAATTGTTTATCTGAGTTAAAAAATTGTAAAATAGGGAGAAATTATGAAAGTTCTGCGAAAGATCATAAAGATTGATGACGAGTTATGCGATGGCTGCGGCAATTGCATTCCATCCTGCGCTGAAGGCGCATTGGAAATTGTAGACGGTAAAGCCTGGGTGATTGCCGATTTTTATTGTGATGGTCTGGGAGCCTGCCTTGGTGAATGCCCCACCGGTGCTCTGAGTATCGTTGAACGCGAAGCGGATGAATTCGACGAGGAAGCCGTGGAAGATCATCTTGCGAAACAAACGGCTGAGGAGCCCCGGACGATGCCCATGGTTTCAGGCGGATGTCCGTCTGCAAGACTGCAGACATTTGTCCCTCGGGAAGCGGCAGCGGCACCTAACACCGCCCAGGCGGCCAACCAGCCTGCTGCGTTTGAGCATTCCGAGTCAGCTCTCTCCCACTGGCCGGTCCAGATCATGCTGGTGCCGCCGACGGCTCCGTTTTTGAAAAATGCGGATCTATTGGTCGTAGCGGACTGTGTCCCGATAACTTACCCTGATTTTCACAGAGATTTTCTGAAAGGCAAGGCCGTCATGATGGGCTGTCCGAAATTTGATGATGCGCAGCATTATATAGAGAAATTTTCTGAGATTTGCAAAGTATCCGGCATTAAAAGCATCACCAACGTGGTCATGGAAGTTCCATGCTGCTCGGCGCTTCCCATGATTGTCAAAAAAGGTATGCAGCTTTCCGGTGTCACGATACCCATGGAGGAGGTCGTCATCAGCACAAGAGGTAAGGTCCTGGAGCGTCGTCCGGTTCAGGCTGCGTAATTTTCTTAGAGGACAGAAGACAGATGACGGAAGACAGAAAACAAAATACGATGATCTGACACTTCGAAGGCCAGGCTTGGATCGGGTAGTGAACTGAGGAACCGCAGAATATCCAAACGCATCTTGCGACGAGCCTCTCGGTCGTGAGCCCAGGATCGAATGACCAAGCCGAGTCAATATCGAAGGCTGGCAATTCCGCCCTCTGTCCTTTGAATTCCTTAGCTCGACATTTTATATCCGATATGCATTATTCGATATTCGGCTGTCCCTGACTAAGATAGCCAATACGGCTCGAGTACTGAGGATGGCCATCCGTCATCTTTCACCTGTCCTCCGCCATCCGTCTTTCCTATTCTGTCATCTGTCCTCTGTCAACCGTCGCCTGTCATGTCATCCGTCCTATGAGACACATTTGTGCCAATAATTAATCTGAGACTGTATTGCAATGATTTTTTTATTATGATATTCAAAGATTACCTCATTTAGAGTTGAATTTTCCTTTAGATCGTTGGATTTGCATGTATCGCGTTTTAAATGGTTGATATCTTTTTCACCGTGTTCTAAATAGGGGAGTCGGGCCGTAACATTCCGAATTAAGCCAACTACAAGCATACGCCGATCACGCAGTCACTTCTGGCACAAATTTTGAATTGCAGGTGGCATAAATCGATTCCAATACAGCAAGCACGGCCCTGCCATCATGGCCCGGACCTGACACCAACCGGAGAGTGAAAACGCGTGAAACCTTGCAACCTGCACATTGCGAAAACGTTAGAACTCGTTGAGGATATGATCGACCTGGCGGATCACGGGGACATCGATCGGGAAGACAACGGATGTGGTATTCTTTACGGCATCTTACGAGATTCTGCTTACAAACTGAAAAAATTGGCTGAAGAAGAGAAGGAAAATCATATCAAAAAAGGCTGGTGGCCGGTGGATGGAATGAACGAAGATGAAATGAATAAAGATGGAATGAATGAAGATGGATTGAATATTGAAGAATGAATTTTTTGTCACAATATTTACGAATGGGTGTACTAAACTACTAATCAAATCAAACAAGATGGGAGGCTAAACAGATGGCAGAACTAAAAGGAACGCAAACCGAAAAGAACCTCTTAACCGCATTCTCAGGTGAGTCTCAAGCGCGCAACCGTTACACCTATTTCGCCAGCCAGGCCAAAAAAGAAGGTTATGTCCAGATATCGGATATCTTCACCGAAACTGCAAACCAGGAAAAAGAACACGCCAAAAGATTGTTCAAGTTTCTTCAAGGTGGAGAAGTTGAGATAGTCGGCGCATTTCCAGCCGGGACGATCGCTACGACCTCGGAGAATTTGAAAGAAGCTGCGGCAGGAGAAAACTACGAGCACACCGAAATGTATCCAGGTTTTGCAAAAATAGCTGAAGGAGAGGGGTTTAACAATATCGCAGTGGTCTTTAATTCCATTGCTGTTGCCGAAAAGCAACATGAGAAACGATATTTGGATTTGGCAGCCAATATCGATGCCGGCCAGGTATTCAAAAAAGATGCGCCGGTGGTTTGGCGATGCCGCAACTGCGGATACCTCTATGAAGGCGAAGAAGCGCTTGCTGTTTGCCCGGCATGTGACCATCCCCAGGCTCATTTTGAGCTGTTGGGTGAAAACTGGTAGAGAGAGACATAAAACCTGTTCGATTAAAATGAAAGGAGAAAGCAGATGGCGAAAAACTTGGAAATTTACAAATGTGAGGCTTGTGGCAATATCGTGGAGGTCGTACACGGCGGTGGCGGAGAGCTCGTCTGCTGCGGAGAAGCCATGCAGAAAGTAGTCGAAAATACCGTGGATGCGGCTAAAGAAAAACACGTTCCCGTGATCGAAAAAGTAGAAGGCGGTGTAAAGGTAAAAGTTGGTGAAGTAGCACATCCAATGGAAGAGAAACACTACATAGAATGGATTGAAATTATTGCAGACGGCAGGGCGGACCGACAATTTTTTTGCATCGGAGAAGCACCCGAAGCGGTTTTCAAAACGGATGCACAAAATGTAACCGCTCGTGGATATTGCAATCTTCACGGCCTTTGGAAAGGATAGAGTACCATGTTATCAGAAAAAATGCAGGATGCAATCAACGGTCAGCTAAATGCGGAACTTTATTCTTCCTACCTGTACCTGTCGATGAACGCCTATTTTAAATCCATCAATCTTGATGGCTTCGCCAACTGGATGTATTATCAGGCTCAGGAAGAGTTGACCCATGGCATGAAGCTTTATGACTTCATCAATCAGCGGGGCGGAAGGGTCAACCTGCTGCAAATCGAAGCGCCTCCGGCCCAGTGGAATTCTCCACAGGCAGTCTTTGAGGCGACCCTCGAACACGAGCAGAAGGTCACCGGCCTGATTAATGATCTCGTGGAACTGGCCCTTGGCGAGCATGATCATGCCACCAATATCTTTCTTCAGTGGTTTGTATCGGAGCAAGTGGAAGAAGAAGAGAGTGTCACCGGTGTTCTGGAGCAGCTAAAACTGATGGGTGAGGCCAAAGGCGGTCTTTTCATGATCGACCGAGAGCTGGCCAAAAGAAGCCCGGGTGTCACGTCCGGAGCGTCGGAATAATAAAAACATAAGTTAGCAGTTAAAGGTCCTTGACCAGGAGCGGCATGGTGATGTGCGAAAACGTGACCGCTCCGGTCTTCAGTTGAGCTAACGAAATAGATGTCGTTTAGAGTCCTTTTGTTATCTTCCGGCATCTATTCTTTTACTTCTGAATTTTTAAGGAGGTGATTTAATGCCAAGCTGGAAATGCTCAAATTGCGGGTACACTTTTGAAGATGATGCTCACCCCAACGAGTGTCCATCATGCAAAGAAAAATGTGAATTTCTCGATAACACCTGCTATACCCCGGATTGTGCTTATGAAGGTACCGATAACAGAATTGGTAAACCGAAAGCCTGATCTTGACGTCGAACATAAACTGATCGACCGATTAAATTTTAGAGAATGATCGTGCAACTGCGTGGGAGAAAAAAATTATGGCCAAAGCGCTAATTGTTTATGCTACCAGAACCGGTGAGACTCAGAACATCGGCGATCTCATTGCGGAAGGAGTTCGCTTTTCCGGTCATGAAGCAGACGTCGTCGGTGTTAAGGAAATTAAAAACGAAGGCGACCTTGACGGCTATGACGGGTATGTTTTCGGATCGTCCACCTACCATGGAGAAATGCTGCAAGGCATGAAAACCTTTCTGTTTCTGGCTGAAAAGGCAAATCTTGAGGGGAAGGTCGGGGGGGCATTCGGATCCTTTGGCTGGAGCGGCGAGGCCAACGACCGCATTTTCGATACCATGAAGCATATCTTAAAAATGAATATGATCGGCGATACATTGCGATTAAAGTCAAGTTCTCTCGGGGGCGGACAACAAATGGCCCAGGATTACGGACGGGCAATCGCTAAAAAATTTAATGGATAAAAAAAGGAGGGTATTATGGCTGATGATGTTTCAACTCCCCAGCATTGTCCCGGGTATGCGGATTTTAAAAATCTCAAGGTAGTCACCTGCAAATGCGCCAAGTGCGGTAAAGAAAAAGAGATATTCTCGGATGAATTTGATCGGGAGCACATCTGCAGCGGGTGCAGTGAACCCATTGACTTTGCCACTTGCACGGTTGAGGGTGAAGGCAAAAGTATCGCGCCGCGCTAGTATTGAGACATGAACGTGCTGCCGAATTAATTGAAGTTGCGATTGCTTTCATGCTGTTAGAAATGACCGCTCAGATAAAAGCAGGATCTAGCGGTGATTGAATATTGACCGTTTTATACGAAGGCCAAATGGACTGGAGTTTATGAAAGTTGTACTTAGGGTGGTGTTGATATCTATTGTGGCAATGGTCATCGGTTCATCGGTCGCGTTTTCTGATAACGACCAAAATAAAGGTGCTGAGAGCATTGAGATTGAGGGTGGTAAGAGGGGCAAGGTCCCGTTTCCCCATCGTCAGCACCAGGAAAGACTCGTTGACTGCCAGACATGTCATTCCGTATTTCCCCAAAAATCCGGAAGCATCGAGGAACTCAAGGCGCAGGGCAAGTTAAAAAAGAAACATGTTATGAACAAACTGTGCACCAAGTGCCACAAAGAGACAAAAAAGGCCGGCAAGAAGACCGGCCCCACGACATGTGCGAAATGCCACATCAAGGCCAAGTCTTAGATTAGTCACGATTCATCCTGCTCTATTATCGGATAAGGATAACCATGCTGGTTCTCGGTCTACAAGGCAGTCCCAGAAAGAAAGGCAATTCAAAATTTCTGCTGGAAAGGTTTATGAAAACGGCGGAAAATATGGGTGCGCGCACCCACATTGTCGATGTTACCCGAAAAAATATTATTCCCTGCAAGGAGTACGTCGTTTGTGAAAAAAAAGGATATTGTCCGATTGAGGATGACGTCAGAGATGAAATATATCCATTGTTACGACAAGCGGAGGTCGTGGTCCTTGCCACCCCCATTTTTTTCTATAACATGACGGCTCAGCTGAAGGCCGTCGTTGATCGTTGTCAAACGTTCTGGGCAAGAAAATACAAGCTCAAACTGAAAGATCCCGGTGCGAATTTGCGACGCGGGTTTCTGCTATCGGTGGGGGCAACCAGGGGAAAGAATTTGTTTGAAGGTCTTAACCTGACAGCCCAGTATTTTTTTGATGCCATTGGGGCCAAATTTGAAGGCAGTCTGACATATCGGGGAATTGAAGGCCCCAAGGATATGGCCGGGCACCCGACCGTCCAGGACGATGTTGCAAAAGCGGTGCAGGGCATTTTGCAGCCGTTTGGCAACAGGAAGAAAGTGCTGTTTGCCTGTCGCGAGAATGCTTGTCGCAGCCAAATGGCCAGTGCGTTTGCTCAATCTCTGGCCGGCGATAAACTGGATGTCCTCAATGCCGGAAGCGAACCCGCCGGACAAATCCAACCGGATATGGTGACGGTCATGCATGAAAAGGGTATCGACATGGGATTTCGGACCCCGCAGAAGTTAGATGACGTAATTTCGCAGGATACGCCTGAAATAATCGTTACCATGGGTTGTGCCGAACAGTGCCCGTTTGTACCGGGTGCGCGGAAATTGGATTGGGACCTGCCGGATCCTGCCGGCAAGCCGATTGAATTTATGCGAGATGTTCGCGATGAAATAGAGAAAAGAGTCCAAAACTTAATCAGTGAGATTACGTAATAACATAAACAAACCGATTGCCGGACCAGGATCCCTAAAAATAGACAGAAATTAACTTGCAATACGCGACTAATTTGTTATTAAGGAATGCGCACGACCACCGAATAATTTAATCAACTTTAGCATTTCAGCCATCGAACACCAAGTATACGAAAAGGTAGAATTCTTTGTTAAAAAAATCCGACTGTGATTTTTTTTCATAAATATTTTTGAATTTACGAAGCGCCTTAGTGCCTTTGTAGCCGAACGATCACAAGCAATATTAGCTATTCAGGCCGAACAGGCAAAACAATCAACCTATAAGGAGGAAAAGGATGGATAGATACGTATGCGAGATCTGCGGGTATGTGTACGATCCGGAACAAGGCGATCCGGATAATGGTGTGGCAGCTGGTACCAAATGGGAAGACGTGCCTGATGACTGGGAGTGCCCGGTGTGCGGCGCAGGCAAGGATGCCTTCGAAAAAGAGTAATCGCAACCTCAATTCCGGCGCAAAATTTAGATGATCGTTTAGTTTGATGCCCTTTTCACTCAGAAACCAACGTTTCTGGCAAAAAGGGCATCAACCGTTTTTGGGCCATAAAATATGAAATGAGTCAAATTCCGGTAAAGAAAATAAACCGCCCGCATCGCGCATCGCATCGTCTCTCCAATAGGTTGTGTTTTTGATCGCCGCTGTGTTTTCGGACGGAGCCTCGCTAGTCCTTGGCTGGCAAGTTGCTGTTGAGGAAATTCGGGGGTTGTGGCAGTGTTTGCGAAATCTTGCCTTAAAATGAATCATGTTTATATTACATCCTTCGGACAGCTGGTGTTTGCGATCACCATTGACTTTTTGTAACCTCATTTTTAAGCGGAAAAATATTTATAAACCTTAACTCAAAAAATACAAACCGGGGATTGAAAATGGAACCGATACAACTTATTGACGGAGTGTATGATGTCGGCGTTATAGACTGGAATGTCAGAGACTTTCACGGTTATTCCACTGATCTTGGTACGACCTACAATTCTTTTTTAATCGTGGATGAAAAAACCGTCCTTATCGACACGGTCAGAAAAGAATTTTCTGATCAACTTATAGACAATATCGCCGCCGTTATAGATCCTAAGAAAATCGATTACGTGATCAGCAATCATACCGAACTGGACCACTCCGGGGGCCTGCCCCGGGTGATGCATAAGATAGGCGAAGACAAACCTATTTATGCTTCGAAAATGGGCCATAAGAATCTTCCCAAGCATTTCCGGCAAAAACTCAATATTCAGCCTGTCACCAACGGGCAGGTGCTGAGCCTTGGTAAGCGGTCTCTGACTTTTCTTGAAACCCGCATGATTCACTGGCCTGACAGCATGTTTACCTATTTAAACGAGGACAAGATTTTATTTTCCAGTGACGGATTCGGCCAGCATTACGCCGGACCTGAAAAATTTGATGATGAAGTCGGCGATAAGATTATGGTTCATGCCAAAAAATATTTTGCCAATATTCTGCTGCTGTATGCCACTCATATTCAAAAATTGTTGGACAATGTCTTGGGGCTCGGGTTGGAGTTCAACATGATATGCCCGGATCACGGTATAATCTGGCGCAAGGATCCTGGTAAAATCGTAGATGCCTACGTTCGCTGGTGCCGACAGGAACCTCAGAAAAAAGCAGTGGTAGTGTATGATACCATGTGGCACAGCACCGAAAAGATGGCCAATGCTATAGTGGCCGGTATAAATAAAGAAGGGGTCCCCGCTAAACCGCTCAATTTGAGAAAAACCCACCGAAGCGAGATAATGGTGGATGTTTTTGATGCCGGAGCGGTCGTGATCGGATCGCCGACCTTAAACAATCAACTGTATCCGACCTTAGCGGATTTTCTCACCTATTTGAAAGGTCTTAAGCCCTTAAATAAAATCGGGGCGGCTTTTGGCTCATACGGCTGGAGCGGTGAGGCCGTTAAAATGATCAATAAAGAGCTCGAGGCCATGAAATTCAACATCGTCGATCCGGGTTTGAGGGTTCAGTATATACCGGACAAGGAAGCATTGGAAACCTGCTATGAGCTCGGTCGCAAAGTGGGAAAGGCAGTATTGGTTTGAAAATTCCGGTGGTTGACCTTAGTTCGTGTATTCAGTGCGGTATATGCCAGGATCTGTGTCCGCAAGTATTCAGGATCAAAGATGCCGGCTATGTAGAAATTGCTGAATTGGTCGACTATCCGGAGCTCGAAGTAAACGATTGTATAAAGTGTTGTCCGACAGACTGCATCTACTGGGAAAATGAGTAAGATCCGGTAGGGTCGAACATGTGCTGGAAATCATACGTTCTATCGCAATGTTTCTTTTAACAATTGATCCCACTTTTACCTCACATAGATTTTGGATTTGGGATATTAGATTTGGGATTTAAGGTATTCTGTCAATTTAATAAAAACAGATAGAGCGCAGCGATACAACAAATCCGAAATCCGCAATCCTAAATCTAAAATTGTCCAAGAGGCTGTCATGAAAAAAGTCGCTCTTTTTGTATTTAACGGCGATCCCATGTGTTTCATACACGTTTTGTTGAATGCGCTTGATATGACTGAAAAGGGGTACGAAGCAAAAATTATTATTGAAGGTGCCGCCACTAAATTAATATCGGAGTTGGAAAAAAAGGGAAATCCATTACATCAACTCTGGCAAAGGGCCAAAGCCAAAGGATTGGTGGAAGGGGTCTGCAAAGCCTGCGCCAATAAAATGGAAACGATCGTGGAAGCAAAAACTTTGGGACTGCCCCTCTTAGAAGACATGTTGGGACATCCGGGTATGGCCCGATACCGGGATGCAGGTTTTGAAATCATTACATTTTGATTACTGAGCACCCGTCATTTATCTGCAAGGTAGATTGACACCGCCCGCCTTGTTGTCGCACGATGGGCCATAGGGCTCGACGGGTTTATTCTAACTTTGAAAACATAGTCCTCTGGGCCAGGTCAGAGTGAACTTGCTATGACGTAGAAAAATGGCGTGGAATGATGGAATACTGGAATGATGGAATAATGAGTTCAGAAAAACGAGATCTTTTTTTGATAAACTTGTTCAATCAGAGATTAATCCGCTTGCTGCTGATCGTTTTTTATACCCAATAATCCACCATTCCATCATTCCAATAGCGCTCTGAAAGTAAACTCCACCCCACTGGGGTGAAATCAAAGCTGGGTCCTCTCTCCCGGGTTCTTTACTTTTCGTCACTGCTGCCCTAACAAATTATGCGAAAAGATAATATCAGCAGCCGACAGCTCAAAAAAAAGATACAGCTGCTTCTTCTGGCTGAAAATTTTATGCCAGGACTCGCTGAAATTCGCCGGCTGCCGGCCAGAAAGGCAGTCGGGCCGCTGTTTTCCTATTTATACAGCCTGGACGAGCTTGTCAAATGGCGCGCGGTGACCGCCATGGGGAATGTGGTTTCGGATCTGGCTGTATCTGACCTGGAGTCGGCCAGAGTCGTCATGCGCCGATTTATTTGGAATTTGAACGATGAATCCGGTGGAATCGGCTGGGGATGCCCCGAATCCATGGCAGAGGCCATGGCTTGCCATGATCAGCTGGCCGTAGAATACGGGTCCATACTTATCTCCTACATCCGGCCGGATGGAAACTATTTGGAACACGAAGGTTTACAGCGGGGTGTGCTTTGGGGTGTCGGCCGTTTGGCGCATACCTGGCCTGAAGGTATGCAAGCCGCTGCCGATTTTTTGCTTCCCTATATGAGTTCCGAGGATCCGAATCTTAGAGGACTTGCTGTCTGGGCTGTCAGCCCGGTATTAAATGTAGACGCGATTCAGCGCTTGCAGCAACTTGTCGATGATCGGGCCGGACTGATGCTGTATCGCCGTGGCCAACTGGTTCAATATTCCGTCGGTCAGTTGGCGCGGGAAGGATTGACACAGGTTGAGCAGCGAGTGAAGGCTTAAGCACTTATTGGGTATATAGGACTACATGTTGTCAGATACTTAAGGTTTCAGTGTTCAGTGTTCAGTGTCCAAATTTCCGTAAATAAAAATTTCAAATACCAAATCACAAATACCAAATGGTTCGACAAGCCGTTCGACAGGCTCACGGTCCTGAGCAAAGTCGAAGGACTCACCACCTCACCACCCTAAGCCAGGTCGAAGGGCAAATCACAATGACCGAAATTCAAAATTCAAAACAATTGGTTTTTGATCTTTTTTAAGGTTTGGATTTTGGAAGTTGGAATTTATTTGGCCCAATTTTAAGATCAGGTGGTGCTTGTGTTTTGTTATTTCCGGTTTATCCGAGTTTAGGCCCTAGTGGCTGAACTATTATGATAATAAATATATCTGAAGCCACCCAAAGATATTCACAAATCAACAGGGATAACCGTAATATGGAGTGGACCAAAGAGGCTGATGAAAGTATCCAAAAAGTCCCTTTCTTCGTGCGTAAGCGAGTCAGAGCACGGGTCGAAAAAGAAGCCAAAAACGCCGGTAAGAAAGTGGTTTCTCCGGCCGATGTCAAAGCGACCCAGGCCCGTTATTTGACCGGAATGGCTTCTGAAATCAAAGGCTATCAAATCGACACTTGTTTCGGACCCAGCGGATGCCGGAACCGGGCGGCCGTCAGCGATCAACTCCTGCAAAAAATTGAGACTTTGGTCAAAGAAAAAGACTTGCTCGGCTTTCTCAAAAAAAGGGTTGCCGGAGATCTTAAATTTCACCACGAATTCAGGATTACACTGGCAGACTGCCCCAATGCCTGTTCTCAGCCCCAGATAAAGGACATCGGCATTATCGCTGCCTGCCTACCGCAATTAACCGACGAACCCTGCACGTTTTGCGAAGCATGTGTCGAAGCCTGCCGGGAAAACGCGATCACTTTGATCGCCGATAATGAATGCCCACAAATCGATTTTACCCGATGCCTGTATTGCGGAGCGTGCATGAAAGTTTGCCCGACCGGCACGATTTCAAAAGG
>Ga0316190_10000991_pt1 | contig 20320 bp, 17 predicted proteins | sample Eddworburrow2_MG_FD_204929 | JGI IMG/M metagenome (GOLD analysis project Ga0316190, IMG submission 204929) | Coastal sediment microbial communities from Maine, United States - Eddy worm burrow 2 | ecosystem: Environmental > Aquatic > Marine > Coastal > Sediment | place: USA: Maine | collected... | reverse complement strand
TGTGTTCCCAGGATCAAAACAGCGATATATTATAAGAAATCCGAGTTACCAATTCACTCACTCTCATCAAGGCGTGACCTTCAATGCCATGCCGTTGTAATGGAGTAAACTATGAGATCAAAGGCAAAGACAATTATCATTCTTTCAGCATTAACCCTTATCAGTGGAATCACATCGGCACAAATAACCATCTCAAATTCTTCCGGCAGTACCATTGCTACTATTTCCAGTGATGGGAGAGTAGAGAATGCTTCGAGCTCAACCATAGGTTACATTGACAGCGGCGGTAGGGTAGAGGATTCTGGAAGATCCACCATAGGCTATGTTGATGGCGGCAGGATCGAGGACTCGGGTCGATCGACAATTGGTTATATTGATTCCAGTGGACGAGTTGAAAACTCCGGCCGCTCAACAATCGCTTATATTGAATCAGGAAGAATCGAAGATTCTGGCCGGTCGACGATTCTTCGGTTTTCTGGTGACCGGGACCTCAATAAACTGGCTGCCTATATCTTCTTTTTCAGTGATGCAGTGAAAAAGTAGTTTAAAAATACAGAAATGAGTTCAACCATCGTGTTGGTAGAAAATTGAATTAGCTGGATGTAGTCACTTAAATTTGATTTTTTCTATTTACAGAGATACAGATAATCTATACTTCCATATCCAGAACCGGGCATTTCCAATTGCTGTCTCGTCTTAAAAGTACATGAACACGGGCGATTAGTTCTTTCATATCGAAAGGTTTTACAAGGTAATCATCTACACCTTTATCTAAGTTAGACACACAGTCCTCTAATTCAGCCTTGGCAGTAACCATTAAAATTGGACGATGAACGCCTCTTTCCCTAAGCTGAATAGTGACCCCCTGACCACTAATCCCAGGCAGCATGAGGTCAAGTATAAAGACATCGAAATAAGGTACTTCTTTATGTGCAAGAAGATCCTCTCCATTTTCAAACGCAAGAACCTGAAAACCTTCACCCTCCAGATTAATTTGAATCATAGACCGAATCAGTTCTTCGTCCTCTAGAACCGCTATCACTTTAGGTTTTGAATTCATAATGGTTCCTCCTTAATTTTATTGAGAATCAATCTGAATGATGCCCCTTTACCGATGCCCTCACTGTGTGCTGTCATTTCACCACCCATTTGCCTGGCCAAAGAACGACAGATATGCAACCCCATGCCTGTACCATGTTTCCCTTCGGGTAGCTCTCCTGCGAGACGTCGATAAGCATCAAAAAGACGATCTCCCATTTCTGGGGGAAAACCAGGCCCATTATCTTTAAGGCAGATACTTACCAAATCACCCTCCTGGCGAAAGGAAAACACTAGTTTCAGATCTTTAGGGCCATATTTCAAAGCGTTATCAACTAAATTATCCATGATTGTGTGTACACTATTCGGATCTGCCTGGCACCTGGTTCCTATCGGGAGACCTGAACGTAAGATGTGCGTTTCAATTCGGGACAGCTGGAGACTATGGTTTTCAAGATATTTCTCTACAAACCTCACCATTCGCATAGGCTCAACCTGGCTTTGCCTCAGGCCTTTATCAAGCTGTCGACCAACTAAAATATTCTGAGTTAATTGCTGTTGCTTCTCGACCTGCTTTAACGCCAGATCAACCATGTAATCCAAGTCATTTGGGGAGAGAGATCCTGTTTTCAGAGTTTCGAGAAAAGCCCTGATCCCCGTAATCGGTGTCTTAATTTCATGGGTTACGCGGTTCCAAAATTCGTAGAGTTCCTCTCGAGAACGCTTTTCAAGCCGGATATACAAATAGAGCATAAAACAGCTGACCAATAAGCTCAGTCCAAAAACAAATCCTTCTCCAAATACCATGGCCTCCTTTTTTCTGCGTTCTTTTTCAAGGCCAAAAATGTAGTCTGAGGTTGGCTGAACGTAATAACCTGTTGTGATAAGACTCGATCCTAACCCCCCTTCACGGGTGGTTATTTCATAGTCACCATGCTCTTTAATTATTCCAACAGTCAATGGAGATGAGGAAAGCTTTATTTCAAGAGCAATAATTCTTGCCTGTTTTTCGGCCAACATGGTTTGGAGGTGATGCGTTTGATCAATGGATCTCTTGATAAAATAAATCCACCAGACCGTTAATAAAACAAGGCAAATAATGACCAGAAGAAAAAGGAAATGATGGGCTCTTTGTTTTAAATCCTGGCTGATTTTTTTTATCATTTACATTCCTCTTCGTATTAACGGTGGCTTTTTTTGAAATCACAGTTGAACATGTGTCTTATGTGAACAATTGGCTGCGTATTCTTAAAGTTTTTTATCCCTAAAGAACCTGGTTTTTGAACGTCGTTGCCCTAAAAAATGAGCTGAGAACATGAAAATATGTATTGGTGTCTTCATACAAAATCCACGTCAATTATTGAAGTCAATCTGTTTGCATAATTGTTTTCCTAGAGAAATCTTCAAATCCTCCCAATTTTGGATTTCATCGGGTTGTTTCCCGGCACAGGAATCATAAGACCCTGTGAACTTTGCCACACGCCAAATTCCTTCGTCACTCTCCATTCCCAGGTTAACCATCCATTGCTCACCTTCAGTCTGGGCCAAAGATCCGAAAGCCGTATGACAGCCTCCTTCATACGTCGCTAATAGATTCCTTTCTATGGACACAGCTTCGCGAGTTGCACGGTGGTCAATCGCGGCGACTGCGGTTTGAATACGTTTATCCTCTTGCCGCACCTGAATGGCGATGGCTCCCTGCCCCGGCGCCGGCAGCCACATTTCAGGGTTGAATTCATAGACAAGTAACGGGCCCATGTCCAAATTTAGACGTTGAGCACCAGCGCGAGCTATAATAATTGCCCCATACTGACCATCCTTACACTTCTGAATTCGATTCGGCACATTACCCCTCAAAAAAGAACCCACAGCATGCGGTGCATACGATTTCAGCAGAGCTTGACGGCGAAGCGATGTAGCGCCCGTTTTACAGCCATCCCTTATGGGTACCAGTTCATCTGGATCGTGCCAGTCAGGGTGGATGACAAGAATATCTGAATAGGGCGCTCTAGGGAGGTATGCTGATATTTCCAGACCGGGCGGGTTTTGTGTTGGAAGGTCTTTTAAGGAATGTACCGCTAAGTCAATCTTACCTTCAAGTAACTGTGCCTCAATCTCTTTTGTAAAAAAGCCCTTGTCTACCTGACCTTGAAGTGGGATATCCAAAAACCGGTCACCTGTTGTCTTAATGATCTCTAATACGGACTCCTGTGGCATGAGCCGCGCTGTTTCACGGGCTTGCCAAAGTGCCAGATCGCTACCCCTCGTTCCAATAATAATCGGTTTATGGTTCATTTTTCAATCCTCCAAATGCAGTTATTGCCTCGACAAGAGATCCATGAATATCCTGCGCATAGACGTTTATGAGTTCCTTCATTGCTTCCTGAATTTCTTTTCGCTCGGCCTCTTCCAAAAATGAAAACCTGCCTTGAATCATCTCAGGGATATGTTGACGAATAAATTCTTGACGTCCTCGATGAAGCTGAGCTACCACTTGAGTCATCTCTTGTTGTCTCTCACGGCAAAATCTTTCAAAGAGTTCAACCTCTTTTTCGATTTCTGCATTCAACTTGCTGATACCCTCAGGCTCTTTTTCTTGGCGTCCAGGAAGGTCCATCAAATGATCAATATTATTATAGGCAATCCATTCACATTCCTGAAGTTCAGGTGACACCTGTAAGGGGATCCCAATGTCAAGAATCATTAAGGGAGCCAATGCCGTTCTTTTTGAAATCAGTTCCTTACCCAAGATTGCGCTTGGTGACCCTGTGGCAATAACCAATCCGTCAGCGGTTTCAGAAAATTGACCCAATGAATCAAGTGGCCGCCACTTTCCTTTGTGTGCGTCATCGATTGTTCGATTAAAACAGTGAACTTGGTACTTTTCACTTTCTCTAAGCATCTGAGCTGTTTTCCTTCCAATACTGCCCATACCAACCACTAAAATAGTTTGTTGTGCTTTCTCTTCAAGGCGGTACTGGAAAAAGCGGGTCACTAAACCATGAATCCCCATTTTCTGGTTTGACCGAAATCCCATTCTAGAACCTGCCTTCGCCAATCTGCCACCAGCTACAGCTAATCTTTTCAGAAGAGGTCCAGTTGATTTTTCCTGTCGCGCTTTATTGCAACTCTCATGAAATTGCCCCGCAATTTGAGCCTCACCAGTTGCCAGGGATTCCTTTCCTACCACCACATTGAAAATATGGAATAGGGCATCAGCTCCGATATGAGTAAAGGGTGTTGGGAAATTAAGCCCTCCCGTACTGGAATTTCTCCAAATCATGATCATATGCGATTTGAGGATCTCGGACATCCATTGAGGTTCCACAGTGGCAACAATCCACTCAACCCTGTTGCAGGTTTCCAATGCCATGAACTCTGCTTGTGAATCAATTTTCCTGATTTCCAGAAAGAGTGCTGCCCGTTCTTCGGATGTCGTCACTAATTCCTGGCGAAGTGCTGATGGTGCAATCCTGAAATCAATACCAACAACAGTTAGTGGAATCTCCTTAAACTTTTTTGTAAGATTTGCATAAGACGAACTCATCAAAGGAGGTTCCTCCCGTGGGCTATTGAATTTAAAATACAATCACTGATCGAAATGCCATCATGCCAATTTGCTCGGGTAGAAAGACCAGGTAATTGAGACACCGCCTCTTGAATTCTGGTCAGCCGCTCAAGGTGACCCATCGTATATTGGGGGATGCTATTGTCATAACGTACAACATTGCTGAAAACCGGATCTGACTTGATGCCGACCATTTGTTTTAAATCTGAAAACACCTGATCCTGAACTTCCTGGTCTGACCATTGTGTGATGCCCGGAAAGGTGGCACCACCTATAAAACAAGTTAATAGCGTGTGCTCATCATCAGGGCTTCGACCGGGAAACATACTGCTCGAGAAAAGAGCTCCAAGCAATTGAACGCCCTCCTTCCGAGGCACCAGACAACCAAAGCCATTAAGTGCGTGATCCACCTGATCTTTCTTAAAACCTAGATGACATACTGCAATAGGCACATATTGAATCGACTTCAATTCCTCAAAACATGCTTCAGAAGGTAGCAATTGTTCTGCAACCTCAGCGGGCGAGGAGAGAACAACATTCCTGGCTTCAAACTCGCCATCCTCTGTTTGTACATGCCAAGATTTTGATTTCTCATCTAAGAACATTGATGTTACGGGTGTGGAGAGTAGAAGCCGATCTCCAAGTTTTTCCGCAAGCTTGTGTGGTAATACCGCCATCCCTTTGTTGAATGAGAGCATGCGTCCGGCGATGCGTCCTTCTGGCCGATCCTTCCCGAGTACCATGGCAATTGCACCTTTTACCAGTGAACCGTGTTTTTCTTCGAGTGCGTAAACCTTGCGTGTAGCGGCTCTAGCTGATAATTTGTCTGGATCACCTGCATAAACACCTGAAATAAATGGATTAATAGCATAATCATAGAAACCCTGCCCAAGCCGACGAATCACGAATTCAGCCACCGTTTCATCCTTCTTGGCCTTTGAAATAAAGGGTTCCACAAATAGTCTCAGTTTATCCTTAACTGAGAAGAGGCGCGTGGTCATAAATGATATCAGACTACCTGGAAGAGCACGCAACGCTCCGCCTCTTAAAATGAACCGGTTCTTCGACACACTGCTGCCCAGAACGATTTCATTCTTCAAGCCTAGCTCCATAAAGAGATCCAGAACCTGCTGTCGATTTACTAAGAGAGAATTGGGGCCTTCCTCCAGCAGCCATCCATCAATTTGGCGCGTTTGAATATTGCCACCTGGTTCATTGGTGCTTTCCAGAACCACGACATCTTTACCGCGTTTATGTAATTCGTAGGCTGTTGTTAAGCCTGAAATCCCAGCGCCAATTACAAGGTAATCAACTTTTTTATTCATACTTGTTCCTCATTGCCAGATATTGAAACAACATCAAATTTAGAAATATTTGGCCTCATCCTGTCGATCATGTAGTCCACGAGTGCTGGGCTGTTGTTAAGGCAGGGCAACACCTGTAATTCTTGTAAATTCTCCAGCAAAGCGGGGCCTTCAAGCATCGTTTCGGAATTATCTGCCAAAAAACCTGCTGGATAGTAAAGGATGCCCCTTTTTGCTGTTTCCTTCAGGATTTCTCCAAGATTTTTCATCTCAGGTTCGGTCCAGGTGCCTCCACGTGTGTGGTTAAGCCAACCAAGATGAACCCCGGCAAAAACAGGTCCTAATCGTTCCAGTAATTCGTCCCGATGGGCCAATGTCTCAGCAAGGCCGTTTTTAATGCCAGCAGACGGTTCGATCAAGGTTCCATGGGCACCAAGGACAAGATGGTAATCTGCCAGGTCCTGTTTTTGTAAGCCAAGGTTCTCACAGTCGTCCATGATGTGCTTGGCAACAACATCAGCAAACAATGCGTCACCGTTAGGGCAGGAAATCCATGCAACCTCTATTTGTGTTAGAGGGAATTTCTTTTTAAAACATCCAAAATCACTCTTTGAGATTCCAGAAGTAAATGTGCTGTCGGCAAGATAAAGCGGCAAAATCAATACTTTCTGAGTTTTTACTGAGTCAATAGCTTCAAGCAGTTTCAGAAACTGAGGCTCACGAAACTCATGTGCTACTTGCACCCTGAACGTTAATTCGGGATAAGTAGCCTTCAATCCATATTCGAGGTCCGATCCAAACTGTTTACTGATGGACTCAAGAGGTGAGTGAAAGCCCTCGCTTCTTTGGATTCTGCAACGCTGAAATGCTCTTTTAGCGGCGATTATCGGTAGAAGGATCCTAGGAATGGGTGCGATAAGGCGTGTTAACCGTTTCAAAATGTTGAGAGAGTATTGAAACTGTTCCACCCATTTCGGGTTCTCTGGCTCACCATAGGTCAGACATATCACTTCGATCATGGATTCCTCAACCTCATTCGTAGAATTCCTGGCACGCTTCCAATTAAACAGCACGGGAAAAAACAGGGGCTTTCCCATCTTTATTGATATAAGCATCAAAAACCACTGCAACATTACGCAGGAAAACCCTGCCTTTTTCAGTAACCCTTAAGCCCCCTTCTTCGAGGATAACGAGCCCATCCTCTTCAAGAGGTCTTAGTGCCTCTTTCTCAGCCAGAACTCTTGTCTTTATCGCATCCCGCGGAAATCCAGCCCGTCTTTCACTTTCATGGTCAAAGCCAAGAAAGCCGTTGCACATGAGTTCCTCAATCATATATTGCCGAATGCGATCTTCTTCTGTGAGGAGGAGTCCGCGTTCAATAGGAAGTTCACCACGAGATAGCATCTCCCGGTAAGTGGATAGTTTTTTAACATTTTGACCAAATCCATCCTGAAAATCACTAATCGATGAGACTCCAAAGGAAAGCAAATCCGTTCCCCTCAATGTGGTATATCCCATGAAATTTCTTCTCAAATTGCCCTTTTTCTGCGATAAGTTCAGGGAGTCATCAGCTAAGGCATAATGATCCATCCCAATAAAGACATACCCTTCCTGGGTCAAGCGATCATGGGTTTCGATGAACATCCTCAATTTATCTGCAGTTTCAGGCAGAAGAGTAGGGTCCAGGAATTTTTGGTTGCGCAGTTTGTCCGGCAGGTAGGCAAAATTATAAAGTGCAATGCGATCTGGCTTAAGCACACATACTTCATCAATCGTCTGTCTCCAGGATTCCAACGTCTGCTTTGGCAATCCATAAATGAGATCGATATTCACACTTTTAAATCCAAGCTCTCGGGCAGTTTTGACATTTAGGAAAGTAATATCGCGGGTTTGCTCACGTCCAATAGACGCCTGTACATCAGCATCAAAATCCTGAACACCAAAGCTGATTCGATTAAATCCATGTCGATCATGCAGAAAAGAAATATATTCAGGACTGGCAATTCGAGGGTCGACCTCAATACTGAGTTCCGCGTCCTTCGTAAAATAAAACGTTTCTTTTAATAGATTGATTAACTCATCCATTTCGTGTTCAGGTAAGTAATTGGGGGTGCCACCGCCAAGATGAAGCTGTGAAACCGGACGCTGTTTACTGCCCTTCAAGGACTTGCTAACCAGCTCAATTTCTTTTTTCATTAAGTCTAAATAGGCCTGACTTACACCTTCTTTTTTCGTAATAATCACATTGCACCCACAGAAATAGCAGCGATTACTACAAAATGGAATATGAACATAAAGCGATAATGGCTTATCAGTACTCGTGTTGGAAACCAAATGTTCTTCCCATGTTTTTGAATCAACGTTCTCCTTCCAAACAGGTGCTGTTGGGTAGGAGGTATAGCGCGGAATTCGCTGGTCGTAGGTTACTATCTTCTGCGGGGTTATTCCCAAGTCATGTAATGTTCCAGCCATTTTTTGCTCCCAACGGGCCATAAATGGGCCCATAAGATCTAGAAAGATGCATCATACTATAAAAACCAAGCAGTCCTAATTCCCACAAATAGAGTTTAAATGCAACAGATCTGTGACACTCAAAACACCTGATTTGTTGACTATTTCATCATTTCAGCAAAAATTCACATGCGTTTTGTTTCCGATCCGTAACCCGAGTAGTTGCCTACCTACTCGTTTATTCTGGTTTGTGACCCTATTGTTGCAACTATGTGCAAACCTTTGTCTGATAATCCTTTTGTTTTAACAATTAGTTCGCACCACAATTTTCACAATCTGGTTAAAAATAACTGTGGAGGGAACAGCTTTATATGGAACACCACTATGCCCAGTGAAAATCAGGGTTCGGAAACACTGTCAGGAGCCAGGATTGTAGTGACACGAGCAGAAAATGATCAGAAGGGATTGATCTCCCAATTAGAAAAGTTAGGTGCGACTGTTTTCAGTATCCCCAGCATATCAAGGAGACCATTGCTTCTTGAGCCTGATCTCATAAACTTGTTATCACAAATACAAAAGTGTGATTGGGTAATTTTTACAAGCCCCTTTGCTGTGCAAGTCCTAGAAAACAATTCATTTCCCTTGGCAAAGGCATGTGAGAAAACAAAAGTGGCAGCAGTGGGCCCTTCCACAGAAAAAGCTCTCGAACAAAACGGAGTCATAGTGGATTGCATCCCGGTTCCGCATACTTGGCATCATTTTGCCGAGTATATGGGCAACCTGAAAGGGTCCTCCATTTGCCTGCCCCGTTCGCAAAAAGGTGCCGTCGAATTCCCTGAAATGCTCCGATCACTGGGAGCCACGGTGTTTGAAACCTGGACATACAATACGGTGCCGAATTGTCCTGATTACACATCCTGGATTCCTTTAAAAGAGAAAATCGACTATATCCTCTTCACCAGTGGCACCACTGTCAAGGGATTCCAAAATGGATTGGAGGCACATGGTCTCCAGAATACTATAGCTAATACAAACCTCACGTGTATTGGCCCATCAACAGCATCAGCATGCATGGACTTATTCGGCAGAGCTGATTTAATTGCACAACCTCATACTGAAGGGGGCCTCATCAATGCCCTCATCAATCATATCAATTTGGAGAATTATCATGAGTGAAACACATTTCCCCGGCATTTCCCATCCATATCGTCCCCGTAGACTAAGAATGACCCCAAACCTGAGATCTTTGGTCCGTGAAAACCATCTACATATGGAAGATTTTATTTTTCCGTTATTTATTCGACATGGAGAGAATATAAAGAATCCCATTGACTCAATGCCAGGCATGTTCCAATTGTCCATTGATCAATTGGAAGAAGAAATCTCAGAAATCACTTCACTCGGTATTAAATCGGTCATTCTCTTCGGTATTCCTAAGGAAAAAGATCCCATAGGAGAGGACAATTACAGCTCTGAAGGTATCATCTGTCAGGCAATACGCAAAATAAAAAGCCTGGCCCCGGACCTTATTGTTGTCACAGATGTCTGCTTATGTGAATACACTGACCATGGACATTGCGGTATTCTGAATCAAGGGCCCACAGGCCACAACAACCCTAATTTGGCTGAAGGTTATGTATTAAACGATGAAACATTGGACATTTTAGGGAAGGTATCTGTTGTCCATGCTCAAGCGGGAGCTGATATTATTGCACCCAGCGGCATGATCGATGGCATGGTAGAAGCTATCCGATTTTTTCTGGATGATGCTGATTTTGGACATATTCCTATCATGTCCTATTCGGTCAAGTATGCTTCCGCATATTATGGCCCTTTCAGGGATGCTGCAGAAGGGGCACCTAAATCAGGAGATCGATCCACCCATCAAATGGATCCGGCCAATGTCCGGGAAGCCTTGAAAGAAGCCGTTATCGATCAGACAGAAGGTGCTGACTTCCTTATTGTTAAGCCTGCACTCGCATATTTAGACGTTGTCCGGGAGCTCAGACAGACTGTTGGGGAATTACCCTTGGTTGTCTACAATGTGAGTGGTGAATATTCAATGATAAAAGCAGCTGCTGAAAGGGGCTGGATCGATGAGAAGCGAATTGTCCTGGAAACTATGATGGGGATGAAGCGAGCTGGGGCAGACATCATTATTTCTTATCATTCTAAAGATATCGGTCGTTGGCTGAAGGAAGATCGAGAGTAACCATATGTCAAATTATCAATTAGACCAATCACCATTTTTAAAAGCATGCAGGCGGGAGGAGACACCCTACACCCCCATCTGGCTCATGCGCCAAGCGGGTCGTTACATGGAAGTATACCGAAAAATCCGCAGTAAATACACCATGCTTGAAACCGTCAATCAACCTGAATTGGCAGCCGAAATCACGCTACAACCCATTGAGGCCTTCAACTTGGACGCTGCGATTATTTTCTCCGACATTTTACCACCGCTCGTAGGCATGGGTTTCGATTTAGAGTTCGTAAAACAGGTCGGTCCAATAATCCATAATCCAGCTAGAAGTGAGTCGGATATCAAAGCCCTAAAAATTCGTCCGCCGGAAGATACAATGCTGGGTACTCTGGAGGCCATTAAACTGGTAACTGCAGAATTGGCACCTAAAAATATTCCACTAATCGGTTTTGCAGGCGCTCCTTTTACCCTGGCAAGTTATGCGATTGAGGGTGGCGGTTCCAAAACCTATATAAATACAAAAACTCTGATGTTCAAAAGACCTGACCTTTGGCATATCCTGATGGAAAAACTGGTGGAAGTACAGGCTGATTACCTGATCGCACAGGCCAATGCGGGTGTCAGCGTACTTCAGGTTTTTGACTCATGGGTCGGCACCGCACTCAATGCAGAAGAATTTCGTACATTTGTTAAACCATACAACACAAAATTGATTGAGCGGATCAGTGTAACAGGGAAACCAGTTATCAATTTTTGCAAAGGAACCGGCTTATACATGCAGGATGTCGCTGATTGTGGTGGTGATGTGATCGGTATTGACTGGCACCAGGAATTAGACCGGGCATGGCGAACTCTAGGCTCAAATGTGGCCGTCCAGGGCAATCTGGATCCTGCTCTTCTTCTGGCACCTTGGGACGTTCTTAAAACGCATGTGGATCGTGTTCTCGATCAAGCCAATAATCGGCCTGGCCATATTTTCAATTTGGGGCACGGATTGTTCCCCACGACTGAAGAGGATCAGGTTAGACGGCTGATCGATTACGTTCACGAGAAAACACTAAGGAACAACCCATGAAAAACGAAATCTCTAAAACGCTCTTTGACCGGGCGAATAAAATCTTCCCCGGTGGTGTAAATTCCCCAGTCCGTGCCTTTAAAGCTGTTGGCGGGACACCGCCTTTTATTGAGCGAGGTGATGGTGCCTATATGTTTGATGTGGATGGCAATCAGTACATCGATTATGTGCTTTCCTGGGGACCGTTGATTCTAGGACATGCTGATGCACGTGTGGTTAAACGCATCGCTCAAACTGCGGAAAAGGGTACCAGTTTTGGTGCTCCCTCTCCCCTTGAAATTGAACTTGGGGAACTTGTGCGTGAATTCATGCCAGCCATTGAAATGCTTCGTTTTGTAAACTCAGGGACGGAAGCCACCATGAGTGCACTGCGTCTGGCACGAGGCTATACAGGACGTAATAAAGTCATCAAATTTGAAGGAAACTATCACGGGCATGCCGATGACTTCCTGGTTAAAGCTGGTTCTGGAGTTGCCACACTCAGTATCCCAGGCTCCCCAGGAGTACCAGCTGAAAGCGTGACTCACACATTGAGCGCAAGTTACAATGATCTACCTTCAGTTGAAATGCTATTCCAGGAACATGGTGATGATATTGCCGCTATTATTGTGGAACCTGTCGCGGGGAATATGGGCATGATTCTACCTGACCCAGGTTTCCTGGAAGGCCTGCGCAACCTGTCCGATCAATACGATAGTCTGCTGATTTTTGATGAGGTCATGACCGGGTTCCGGGTTCATCCAGGTGGCGTGCATTCACTCTATGGTATTGTGCCCGATTTAATCACTCTGGGTAAAGTTATAGGAGGTGGCCTGCCTGTTGGTGCATATGGAGGGAAAAAGGAAATCATGGCCAAAGTTGCACCTTCAGGTCCAGTGTATCAAGCCGGGACACTCTCAGGGAATCCACTAGCTATGGCTGCCGGAATCGAAACACTCTCTGCCATTCAGGATCCCAGCATTTGGGAACAGTTTGATGTGCTGGGAAAACATCTGACCGGTGGACTAAAAGAACTGGCTGCAAAACATGGTATCGATCTTCAGGTTAATCATCTGGGCTCCATGTTTGGGTATTTCTTCTCTTCGACACCCGTTACGACCTGGAACGAAGCCGCTAAGGCAGATACCGACCGATTTGCGGTATTCCACCGCAGCATGCTCGAACAGGGGACTTATCTGGCCCCTTCACAATTTGAAGCCGGTTTCCTATCAACGAAACACACTGAAAAAGATATAAATCAAACTTTGGCTTCCGCTGAAGTTGCTTTTTCTAAGTTGTAATCTTATTTAATCAATTAATGACGGCCAAGAGGACTCCGAAGTGAGTCCTCTTGGTTCATTCTTGTCTGTGCCAGTAGTCTGTGCAAGTAGGCGAAATGAATCGTCCATAGATTGATTTGGATTGTTATTCCAGGTAGCCATTAGGGTAAAGACAGCACCTTTTTTTGGAAGAAAATATTTTTTGATTCTGAAGCCGCACTCGAATAGGGGTGGGTAACGAGCTTGGAATAGAGGCTTTCAGGATTTAAAAACCGCTTTCCAATGCCTAATATACTGGAGACCGCCAATAAATAAGGCAAACCCAACACTTAAGAGAATGATGGCCCTATAAAAGGGGCGATGGAGATTTTTACCTAAAAGAATCCCTACGGGCATAAAAAGAGCTATTAATGCATATGTCTTTATTGAAAAAAACCGGTAGAACGGGATAGGCTTTTCCAGCGTGTTCAGCCGAACCATGTTGTTCTTTGCTAGTAGTCCAAAAATGTGAATACCCTTAAGGTAGGCTATCAGAACCACAAGGGGCACAATAATAATTAAATCGTGAAACTCAGCAAGTTCAGATAATGACATCAACCCCATCACGATTAATCGTGTGCCAACAATGATCCAGAATGCGGCAGCGGCGGCGGCTAATTGTTGCGGCTTAAACTTCACTTTTGATTGGGTGCCCCTTCATGATATGAATAGATGCGGCTTCACTTAAATGTACAGCTTCTACTTTGCCAATATCGATTGAAAACATCAACCTTTTTCGAAAAAAAAGCCCTGGCGGAAAGCCAGGGCTTTTTGAAAAAACAGGAGATAATCGGTCTCCATTTAAAGATTCCAGCAAGAGGCGCCAGGAATCATAATGGATTCTTGTGATATTAAAGAAAGTGGGTATCCTGTCCTGCATGGACAAAGACCCACCGAAGGAGGTAACCGCCAATAAGAATCAGAATCGCCACTGCAAGATGCAGGAACTTCGCCATGGACTTGGGTAATACTTTGAACCAGCCAAAGAAATCACCAAACTCAAGGACCATGGGTATGAGGATACCTAACAGTACCACTCCGATCCAGAAAATCTGGGTATAGGGTCCGCCAAGGATCATCTCCATGGCAACACGAGTAGAGTGGGTTGAGAGTTGAGCGTGAATAATGAACGGCAGGATGATAAAAAATTCAACAATAATGAAAATTAAATCCGCTGTCAGCAACACGCGATGCTCTCGGTGAACATGGCGATCACTTCCTTTCCAAAGCAAAGGAACCAGTAAAAACAGTAAGCCTGTTGACGCAGAGAGTGCAGAGAACAGGAAGAGCTGGGCTACCATCGGTGTGTTCCAGAATGGACGTGCAGGGATTGCACCCAGCAGGATACCCGTGTAGATACCGACAGCCACTCCAAGTGGAATCATAATGAACGCCAGGAAATTTCGAGTGGAACTGACCCAGTTTGGACTATTGGGAAACGGATTATCAATAAGTCCTTTCACCCAGTTACCCTGTTCATCTTTTTCCGCGGAGGGTTCATTCCACGCTTCAAATTTCTTGAATATCCCGGAAATAATGGGGAATTTTGCAAAAAACCGGGCCCATGAGGGCGGCATGTAAAACAATGCATAAACCATACTTATGACGGAAAATATAACTAGAAACCAGGAACCCAGAGACATGGGGCTCACAGGGTTGATATGCGTAAATAGACGCCAGAATTGCCAAGGCCTTCCCAAATCAAAAAGCAGCAAGGCGCAGCCCAGCCCAACAAAAATAGGTGCTACAATTGCACCCGTACGGGCAATGCCCCTGAAATGTTCACGTTTTGTGAGGTGTGCCAATCCACTTAGCATCACGCTCCCTGCACCTAATCCCCCAAAGTAGAGGTATACGACAACCATCCAACCCCATTCATGATGTTGAGACATGTTTTCCTCCTTAATCGATTATGTAATAGAGATTTGGGCCGGTACCAGCCTCAAGTTTCTTCTGCTCAGTTGAATGTTGGCGCATCAGCTTAGCAGCATCAGATGTAGATTCATTGATATCCCCAAAAACCCTGACCTTGGTTGGGCAGGTTTCTACACATGCAGGTTCAACGCCCTCAGCGAGGCGGTGAAAACAGAAGGTACACTTATCTACGACGCCCGTTTCTTCGTTGTAGGACCGAGCATCATAAGGACAGGCCAGCATGCAGTAGCGGCATCCAATACATTTTTCCTTATCGATCATGACAAATCCACCGCCATGTTCATTGATGAAGGAAGCGCCTGTTGGGCATACTCTTACACAAGGTGCATTGTCACAATGATGACACTGCCCAGGTTCAATTTTCATGCTGATTTCAGGGTATGTACCAATAAGCGTTTCTGTCAGGTTATTGCGATGCTGGCCTAACGGCACTTTATTCTCGGCGGTACAAGCTACCAGACAGGCTTTACAGTTAAGGCATTTTTCGGAGTCAATTACCATTGCATATCGAACCATATTACACCTCCATCCTTTGAACTGTGACGAGGGTCTCGTGCAGAGCAGCATTACCAGTAATCTTGTCTTCACGCGTGATAATGAGATCTGCATCCGACGCACCCACACCATGTGCTCTGGTCATCATCGTGGAAAGATGATTAAAGCCATGTGGTAAATGCACACAATCAGGACGTATCTTCTCTGTAACATATGCCTGAACCTTGACAGTACCAACAGGGCTGATAATCTTCACCCAGTCACCATCCTCAATTCTTCTTTTCTTGGCAGCGGTAGTGGCAATCCACAGGCGATTAACAGGCATCAACTCATGGAGCCATGGGTTATTCTGGTTGGATGCGTGTGTAAATATCGCGTTCTTTCCAACGAGTAGCCGGAACCTGTCTTTAGGTATTTCTTCCGGTTGGCGATAGTTAGGAACGACATCATAACCCCGCCGCCTGAATCGTTCGGACGCTAATTCTATTTTCCCACTAGGAGTCGGGAAGCGATGGCCTTCTTTAAGCGTTTTGCCCAGGATAGTCTCTCTCTGGTTTGTCCAAACCCCAGTAACAATCAGGTCTTCTTTATGAAGGTCAAAGGGTTTTAGCTGAGCGGTTATTAATTCATCCTGTGTGAAATCAAAGAACTCAGGGAATCCCAGTCTTTGGGAAAGGTCTTTAAACATTTCAAAGCCCGTCTTTGTATCATGGAGCCTTGGTACAACAGCCTGGCGGATACCAAGGAAGGGGTGCGGGTCTTGGAACCCAATGATGGGGTCATCTCGTTCCAGGTATGTATCTTCTGGTAATATGACATCCGCATAAAAAGCAGTATCAGTCGGATAAATATCGCATACGGCGACAAAGTCCATCTTTTTCATCATATCGATGGTCCGTTGCCTGTCTGGTAGTGAATGCATGGGATTCTGCTTATAAACAAAAAAGCCACGCACAGGATATGGTATATCCCGCATCACTTTCTCACGGAAATCCAGATAGGCACCATCCTCGGCGTTGGCCAAAGGGTGTTTCTCTTCCATGGGTACAACACAGTCCTGATCAGGGAATGGGGGCCAAACATCCAATTCAAGTTCACCTTTTCGGATAGATTGTTTTGGATAAATTCCGCCCTTCTGGTCCCAGTTCCCGATCAGCGCATTGGCGATGGCCATTGCTTGACGCATTTCTGTGTCATTTGTGTACCAGGACGTACGACGACCTTTATAAATAAAGGCTCGAGGTGCATAAAAAGCAAGTTCACGGGCAATCTCGCGAATCTGCTTTGCAGGGATCTCTGTTTCACCTTCTGCCCACTCAGGCGTGTACTTCCCCACCGCCTCTTTGACTTCTTCAAGTCCCTGAGTATATTTGTTAACAAACTTCTCATCATAGAGTTCCTCTGTAATGAGTACGTTGATCAAGGCTAAGTAAAATGCCAGATCTGTTCCGGGTTTAATCGGCAGCCAAATATCTGCCTTACTGGCAGTCACTGTATAGCGTGGATCTAAAACGATAAGCTTGGCTTTCTTATTTTTAATGACATCAATTAAATCAATGGTGTCCGGAGTGATAAAAGACTCTAATCTGTTGGCTCCAGAAAAAATCATGTACTTTGTGTTGGCTACATCAAAACCGGGAACCGTTCCGTAAACACTAAAAAAACCTGTGTTGCCTGAAGCGAGGCAAAGTGATGGGTGTCGGACATGGTTGGGTGAACCGAAGGCTGCAGAAAAATCACGGAAAAAGTGCTCTTGCAAACCTTCTGTACTGGCAAACAGGACTCCGCCCGGCCCGTACTTCTCTTTAATTTTACTTAGATTTTCTGCTGTGAAACTGAGAGCTTCTTCCCATGTTGCTTTCCGGAACTGTCCTGAACCACGGGGACCCGTTCTAATTAAGGGTGATTTGATCCGATCTTTGTCATAAAGCACCTGTACACCGGCCTGCCCTTTTGCACAGAGCATCGATCGGCTTTTGGGGAAGTGGGGGTTGGGATTGAGTTTCACAACTCGTCCGTTTTCGATCTTCACCTTTAATCCACATTTATTCACACAGTTCGCACAGACCGACAGCATGTATTTAGCCTCAACCTGTTCAGTTGGCATACCAAGGTTCTGAACAAATTTACTTTTGCTTGTAGCCAGTGAAAGCCCGCCTATCGTGGCGACACTAGCCGTAGATGCTCCAAGAAAGGCTCTGCGGCTCCATTTTTTCTTTGATTCAGTCATTCATTGCTCCTCACCGTCTGGCGCGACGATTTACTTCGGGGCATAATGTCCCCATCTGCCAGAACTCCTGCAGTCCCTTCTTTTGTTTTAGGGATACAGAGAGTTCAGGCCTGACAATAAAAACATCCGACTACACCTTTTGGTATAGCCGGATGAGGAGGGTTAAAGTTCTAGAACTTAACGATAAGAGCAGCGCGAATATCCATCACGTCTTCGTAAGTTGGGAAACCTAACATTGGTACATTCATCATGTTGGCTGGAGTTGCATCGACCAGTTTCTTGGGCGCGCCAACCTGCCATCCACTGCCTGAATATTCATAGTCATACAGCATAGCGGAAAGTCTAAACTGAGCACGTGCACGACCCAAACCCTGTGCGAATCCCTTGATCATGTAAAGTTCCATCACAGAACCACGAGTAGCTAGCTTGGATGCGACCAGATCATCTGCACCTTGGGTGAAGTTGAACCAGTACTGGGAACCATAGTTGTATTCAAAACCAAGGTCCACAGAGCCTAATGGTGCCTTAATGCCTACATAATAGCTGTATCCATCTTGGTCTTCAGGTACATCAAACGGGTCGCTTAACAATCCACCGAAGGGTGTTGTTGTTTCGTTTGGTTTCGACTGAGACATGGCATAAGAAGCAAACCATGTGAAATAAGTTTCTTCACGCTCAATAATGATGTTTCCCATCAGGAAATCACCAAGATTTGCACTAGGTGAATAACGCATAACCATAGGACCTGGAACCGTATCGCCAGTAATTACGTCATTTGGCATAACGATTAAACCGTTGAAACCATCTGTAATATCCATTGCACCCATGACAGTTGTTTGGATACGCATGGAATCAGAGTTGTAAATGTCCCAATTAAATCCACCCATGTGTACGTCTTTCAGACGATCAGCAGGGGCCTTCAGCTGGTCACCACTACCCAGACCACTCTCAAATCCAACACCGTAACAAAAGCGGAAGACAGCATTGTTCTCACCGTAGTGAGTTCCAATTGTAACACCGTCAAATTGGAAATTAACCAAATGGCCAGTAGGTGTTCCCTGTCTTAGTTCCCCATTTTTTACATGCAAAGGAGGTCCTTCAGTTGAGGGACGCCGACCAATTGAGAGATACCAGTTGGAGCCACCAAGGTGAGACCAATCAAAGTAAGCGCGCTCAACTCGCAGGATATCACTGTTCGGTGTACCCGCGTTTGTACCATCAATGGAGAAGGAGTTGGGCTGGCCATTGAACATCTGTACACCTGTTGAATCGCCCCATGCTTTATACATAGAAAGACGACCGGTGAATTTGATGTTGTCCATGACTTTCGCGCGCATGTTTAATCTCAATCTGGTTGTGTAAGCAATACTGTTACTGTAATCCTGCTCTGGAACAAATGCTCCTGGCATCAACATACCCATCAGCATTCCCATGGATTGCTGATCAAACATGCCCATTGCACCTTTTAAGTAATCAAAGTTTACGACATTATCCTTGTAATACAGGTAGTTACTGTAGTTTTCAGCAATAAATTGATTCACTTCACCGATTCCACCCATTGGGAACATCCCGGTGGAACCATAATAAAACAGAGTATCTACCATACCCTTTTGAATCACCATACCGTTGTAATAAGCTGCTTGAGTCGCATCAATATTGTCTGCAGTAACGCGAAGGTCACCAGTGAACTCGATGCGATCCAAAGCACTCTTTCTTTCAAGCTTCTGGATTCGCTTTTCCAGCTCTTCCACTCTTCCAGTGTCTTGAGCTAGGGATATAAAAGGTAAAAAGACGATTAGTTGAATTAAAAATAACTTGGTGAACATTTTCATGTTAACCTCCCTCCAAAATTAGTTGGCACACCACTCGGGAGTGCAAAATTAATGTTTAAAATTAGTTGCCGCAGGTTGCGGGTTGATCAGAGTCTGCTGCGTGTTGCACCAGATAAGCCTGAATATCAGTCAAATCTTGTTTTGAAAGTTCTTTCTGTGTCTTTGCCATGCTGGCATCAGCACACTTATGAGCTTTTCCATCTTCAGCAAATGCCTTATTCCACTGGTCCATGGTCTTTGCCATGGGGGAGAGTTTGGTCACTTCAGAGTTCCCGTCGTGACAGACACGACAGTACTTCTTAAAATAAACCTTCCCTTTCTTAGGGTTGGCTCGTGTACCAGCCATAACGGCTGCCGAAAGGACCAAAAGTGCAAATACAGTTAAAATTAGTTTCATTGTGTTTTTCATTGTAACCTCCAATAAAAAGAGAATACCCGATGGGTTACTCCTCAATGTGCAATTGCTATGCCACATTGAGACGTAACCTGTACACCAGGAGGACCATCTCCATTCTATTACTTAATATTGTGTCATTTGCCAAAACAGGTCGGCATTTTAAGTCTCAATCGTATCTTGGCTTATATCAATGCATTTCCCGCTTGTTGTTGGATATTTTAACGAAAAACGGCAAAATCAATCCTAACCGGCATTCAGGACTTAAAATACTGTTTTAAAACAGCCTATACTGCTTCAGTCCACACTTCCCTCAAAAGACCGGTTTGCACAGAAATAGATTTACCTGTCGGCTGTCATTGTTTCGAAATCACATCACATCAAGGAAGTGGTTAACATTGTGTTTCAGATTGTCTTGAAACACAGCGTTTCATGTTCCACTCTGTTCCAGAGTCTCTTGTCTCATGAGGAGCCCAGGTGAGAGCCCTTAGCGAAAA
>Ga0316190_10000990_pt1 | contig 20321 bp, 15 predicted proteins | sample Eddworburrow2_MG_FD_204929 | JGI IMG/M metagenome (GOLD analysis project Ga0316190, IMG submission 204929) | Coastal sediment microbial communities from Maine, United States - Eddy worm burrow 2 | ecosystem: Environmental > Aquatic > Marine > Coastal > Sediment | place: USA: Maine | collected... | reverse complement strand
CTAGCATATAACATCATAGCTAGACGCAGTCACTACCGTTATTGGGAAACGCGCTTACGATCTGAATTTCCCAATGTTAGGGAAATTCGAAGGTATGGCCATCATCAATGTCATGCGGCAAGTGCTTATCATTTTAGTGGCTATTCAGCAGCTAATATTTTTATTGTCGATGGTTATGGAGAAGCTGCTTGCGAATCGATCTGGAAGGGCTTGAACCGAAAGCTATCGCCCATTCAGAATGTGGAATTCCCTCACTCCATCGCTTATTTATATCGATCATTTGCTACATGGTTAAACTTGGACGGCTGGGAAAGAGAAGGGAAACTGATGGCTTTGTCTTCTTACGGAGAACCAAAATACCAGTCCGACATCAAGAACAATCTACTAAAATTTGGCAATCCTATACGGATTGGTGATCAGTTTCTTTCAACTCAATGCAAGCATACTGCCTGGGCAGAAATAATCAGCAACACATTTGGCCCTAGAAGAAAATCTGAAGAAGAGTTTTCTTTATACCATAAGGATATTGCCGCCAGCATTCAATATGTATTTGAGGACTATCTGATCGCTCGTGTGCAATGGATAACATCTCAAAGCGAAATGAGTAATTTGGCTTGTGCGGGTGGAGCGTTTCTTAATAGTAAAGCGATTGGCAGACTGCGCAAAGCGACAAATATTGAGAATTTATGGATTCAGCCCCTCTCCTCTGATTCTGGTCTATCTCTTGGAGCTTGTGCATTGCTAGCGACAGAGCTAGGCCGAAGTATTCAGAAAATGGAGCATCTCTATTTAGGTGAAGAAATATCAGAAGAAAATCTGCAAGGTTTAAGTTGTGAAAGGTTAGATAATCCTGAAGAATGGGTTGCTGAAAAAATCTCCGAAGGCATGGTGGTTGGTTGGTGTAATGGTCGCATGGAGGTTGGTCCCCGTGCGCTTGGTAATCGTAGCATTCTAGCCGACGCTACAAACCCAAAGATGCGCAACAGAGTTAATTTGATAAAGAGTCGTGAAAATTGGAGGCCGTTTGCGCCAGCAATTTTAGAAGATGACCTGTCATCTTACATTGAAAGCCCTGTAGTAAATCCATTCATGACGGAAGTGCAGACATTAAAGTCCCCAGATTTGCTGCCATCGGTAGCCCATTGTGATGAGACATCCAGAGTGCAAGCTGTCAATAATAGTCACAATGCTAGATTGTATAAGATTCTCTGTGAAATTAAGGAAATTAACGGCATTGGGGGGGTATTGAATACCTCGCTAAATGTTCAGGGAATGCCTATTGCGCGTACACTTGGCGATATCATGTTGTTTTACAAGAAGTCGAGGATTGATGAACTTGTCATTAATGGTTTTAGGCTTCTAAAAACGGGCGTGCACGTATATTCTGGTGATGATGCAGTGGATTCAATGGAAGTTGCGTCGCGAAAATTCACCGTTTGTGTCACATTTGGTGATTTAACTGATAGTCAGCAAAAGGCGTGCAGTTCGATACGTACCCACATTGATTTAGGATTATCTGCCGTATTGACCATGTCGTGGAATACCAACTATATTCAACACTTTGTTGGCGAGGTGCTACTCGTTGCTGTTCCTTGGTACGCTGATGCATTAGGTAATTCGTCACCACGCTTAGCCCGTAATATACTTAAGCTAAAAAAAATAGCGAAAGAGATTTATACTGTTTCACCTGATGGTTTTATTCGATCTGTAGGCAGTTTAGAGTGGGTCAGGAATGTTTCGTTAATATCGGATTCTCTTGGGGATTTTGAAGATCATGTTGCTAAGCTTAGCACGATCAATTGTTGATAAGAGGTCTATCTGAACAGTAATGCTATCTTGTATTACGAAAGAAATTAAACATTCCGTGCACGAGCATTTCCTGTAAAGCTAACCCACAAATCCACAAAGAGCTACTTACCCTCAACTAGCAGCAACTTTCCTGAGCGCAGCAATCCTCTTACGGTAGTGCTCTTCAGTAAGCCTAACCAAGGCTTCGACCCGTTCAGCCAGATAGAGCATGCTACGCTCGCCAATGCTGCAGCGCTTGTCATAACGGGCACTGATGTAGGCGTACTCTAACGTAGTGAAGGCTTTGTGTTCGAACTCGTTGTCTGAGGAGGTATGGAAGGCGTCGTCGACATGAGCTGCCTGGGCTCCCAACAGGCGACGATAGTGTTCATCCTGGAGGTATCCGGTGAAGAGACGATGAGGATGGTTTTGTAAGCAGATTCGAAGGCTTGATGCAGATGGAATGCGACAAGTTTCAGCCAGTCTTTTGAGTAATTGAATTTGTGGTTTTTGAAGAATTGCTCCGAAGTCTCAAACCACTGTTCAAAATCATTGCGAACAATCTCCAGCCGTTCGGTGGGGTTAGGCTTTCTCTTCCGCCAGCTTGAATGCGCTGGAATCTTAGAGCATTTTTCTCTCGGTAATGATATCCGAGAACAAGTAGTGCCCGATCTACAGCTTGCGGTTGACATAATTGATGCCGTGGTAGATGAAGCGGGGTGTTGCGGAGAGCTTAGCCTTGGTACCAGCCTTGTCGATCTCCTGCCACGCTATTGAGCCGCAATCCTTCCCATCCTGGAGAAACACCTGGATGGCATAATCTGAGGGGGGCGATTTCCGACCCGGCGCCAAGTCATTTAACTTCTTCCAGTCTCCGCGGGCAGAGGCGCCGTAGAGGATAATTATCCCCACCGCTGGGCATAGTGCTCGTGTAGAAGCGCTATGGTTCGTTGCAGATCGTTACGCTTATTTTCCGGAAGAGAGGTCAAATCGGTGTCAGATCGGATCTGTGGTGGAGTGGGCTGTCTTGCCTATAGTATCAGCATGAATCTCCATTTTCTTCTTGATTGGTACTCATTAGAAAGCGTCTGTCTGCCCTTAGGGGCTGATATTGGTGTCGAGCATGTAGCGTAATGGCATGGTCAAGTGCCATGTCATCTGGTCAAGGCAGAGCCCTCGTCTACATCGAGAAAGGAGGATTCGTTCATAGGTTCCAGCGTGTCGAGCAGAGCGAGCAACCGGCCTTTCCTGACCGGTTCCACTATCAGCCGGCCCCCTTCTTGCTGAGGATTACCTCATTCCCCTCCAGCTCGAACTCCCGGGGTATGTGTAGCATCTGATTTCGTCCCTCGCAGAAGAGGCAGGCATGATGTTCCGGTTGTGCCATTCAAGCTTCTCCTAAAGATAGGCCGCTGCTTAAGCCTGTGCTGGTTGGAGACTTGTCAACGTGACGTTTGCAGTCTAGCCCTAAAACCCCGCCACTTTCCGACTTGGTTTTCCGTTCACTGCGGCCCTCCCATGAGCCAGGATGGCCTTTCGTATTATCGGGAGACACTGGTGCGAACAACGGAAAACGGGCAAATAACCCGCTTCATCTTGCTGTCGGCGGCTGTTCTCATGCTGTTACCGACAGGCATTGTCTGCGCGGGCCGGGAAGCCGGGGGGGTGCCCCGTCTCATCGAGGTATTCACCGCCACCGGGTTGCCTGTTATTCATGATATTTCGAGTGCCCAGTTATTGAGAACCGCAAAAGTCGTACTTCAATTTTACGATCTGGATGGCATTCAGCGCCTCGAGGTGCGGTTGTCTGTAAGTCTTACGGCCGACCCCGAGCAATCCAAGCGAGTTGTACTGAGGCGCTTCCAGCAGTTGCTTGAAGAAGATCGCATAAGGATGCAACGCGCCGCGAAGGGTTTGGCGAAGGCGATGCAATACGGTATTGATCGCTATCCAGCTATCGTCTTTGACGGTGAGACCGCTATCTACGGTGTCACAAATATCAATGAGGCGTTGAGTCGCTATCAAACATGGCGGGAAGGCGGGAAGCAATGAAAGGGTTGAGTTTCCTGTCATTCAGCCTGGCCATGCTGCTGGTGATACCTTCGCCCGGCAGGACGGCTTCCATTAAGACATCCGAAATCAGTGCTAAAACGGCGGCTGGGGCGCTCACTTGCATGCGCTGGGTGCCTATTGGAATGTGCTTCTGGTTGCGTTGCTCCTGGAGTGGTTGCAGGGTAAGAACATCAATCAAGGTAGGGCATTACAATCCAGATTTAGTGGTCAGTGCTTATAACGAGCTGGGTGGTAATCCCTGGGTTGAGATTCGCTCTACCCTTGGACTTGCTCAGAAAGCTGCCGCTAATGGTCTGCTTGGTTCGATGCTGTCAGTTCCTGTGGAGAGTGCCGGGAACCGCACTGAGGGAAGTAACAATCGGCGGGATCATCGGAATATGGTCTTCAGGGAGACAGATGCCATCGGCCATCCGGTAGCCAGTCTATCTGGAGTGGTGAGTGGTACGGGCCTGATCTGCCATTCTCAAAGCACTTCTTTCTTGCCATATTTTCAGTCCGGGCTTGATGCTTTGTCTTGGCGCCAGGAGGTGCCGGAGATCTTCTATCCCGCAAGTCTCATTCCTGGTTTGCGGGAAATTGGCTCCTGGCCCTTGCAGACCTGGGGTGGAGTTTATCCACGCACAGGCTGGACCACTCAGGCTGAAGAGCCTAAGGCGGCTGCCATCAATGCCCAGCGGGCTGGTGACATCGTGACTCGTTCCGGCCAACCCCATATCTACATGCCTCTGACCGGTGGATTTTCTGGTGGGCAGAAGGTCTGGCCACCTGGTCCTCTGATGGAGAAGAACCACCGTACCGGCACCTGGCAGATGCTCCTGCCCCGGACAGAAAGCAGTTGCGGCACCTTCGGCACCAATGATCTGGCCAGCCTCAATGGTTGGGGTGGTGGCAAGGTGGATGCAGGTGGTGACTACGTCTGGAACCTGTGGCGGCCCTACAAGTGCTGCCGAAGGCGAGGGCAGTGGTTTCTGTTTTCTATCGATTGGCTTCCCTATCCCCCCTAAAGGCACTGCATGAACAGACTCATCAATCTATTTTCTTCCATCGGGCTGGTTGGTGTGATGGTTCTGGTGCTGCATGGAGGCAGCGCCCTTGCAGCTACCAAAGGCCCCACGGAAGATGGTCTTTGGTATTACGAGATCGGAGGTGCAGAACCTGTCTCGCCACCGGCAAATCCTTTAGTTGTTCCCGTCACTTTGGGTGGGTCTGTCCAGTTGGGCATGGGTTACAGCTGTGGAAAGTTTGATCCTGTGGCAGCGGTAACCAATACCCTGAACAATATCAGATCTGGGGCTGACAACATGATGAACGCCATGACGGCTGCTGCCAGCTCTGCCATTGCTGCATTGCCTGCTTTGATTCTACAGCGGGCCAATCCTGGTCTCTATGATCTGTTCCAGAATGCTCTGCTCAAGGCTGAGGAGACCATGAAGCTCGCCACCAAGAGCTGCGAGCAGATGGAGGCTGAGATTGCCCAGGGCAAGAACCCCTATGCGGATCTTATTACCCTCTCCAAGGGCAATGACTGGAAGGTTCAGATGGGTATTGGTGGTAATGATGCCGTAACTGCGAAAAAGGCGGTTGAGGCTTCAAATGGTGATAACGGTATTCCGTGGATAGATGGCCAGGCCGGTGGTGCAGGTCAGCCAATGCTGCGCTTTACTGGAGACCTGATCCAGGCAGGCTACAACATCAACATGAATCGGCCCATCAGTGCGATTGGGCCACCTGGTGCTACAACCCGGCTCTCTGAGATCTGGAATGCCCCGGCAGATGCCCGCAGCTGGGTGGTGGATGTAGTAGGGGAGAACATCGTCACGACCTGCGACACTTGCCGCAAGGATAGCGTCCCCGGCACGGGGCTGCTGCCCAAGCTGCACCAGGAGACCGTAGCGGTAACGGTGGATCTCCAGAATCTGGTGAGTGGTGCCACATCCCTAACTCTGGCCAACCTGGATAAAATTACAGCCCCCGGTGTTGCCATTAGTCGCCAGGTTATCGAAGCCATCCGTGAGATGCCTGCCACAGAGCAGAGCCTGATCATCGGACGGCTGGTCTCTGAGATCAGCACTGCTCGCACGGTAGAGAAAGCCCTATTTGCTAGACGACTGCTGTTATCTGGAAGACAGGTGCCAGAGGTCTATGCCACAGAGGTGGCACGGGAACATGCAGATAGCTCCATTGTGGAATTGGATAAGGAGATTGAGAATCTGCTGTTTGAGACAAGAGTGCGCAAAGAGGTGGTCTCGGATACCGTTAGTGTACTGCTTCAACGTACTGCAGTGCGTCGGCAGGCTTCTCGCAATACACCACTGGTTCCAGTTCGTGATCCAAGGCCGTTGAGTCATGGCCGTGTTCAGTAATGCAATGTTGAAAAGTCGAAGTGGATTAGTGGTGATGTCACTGCTGGCTTTTATTCTGGTATTGGCTGTCGGTGCTTATCTCTGGCAGGCCATTGAGGCCTCATCCCTATCTGTGGTTCAGACTCAAATCGGTCAGCTTAAACCCGTTCTAACCATACTCCGGCTCTTGCTAATCGGCCTGCTTGCTCTCTTCTGGCCAACCCTGATGAATCTGCTGTACCGATTAGGTCGAGTTGATGCAGAGGGTAGGGTACGACTCCTCACTCTGCGCTGGCATGTCACTGCCTGGATGGCAGTGTTTGAACTGATCCTTGGCCAGAACCTCCTGGGGCAATTCTTTGCTGCTTGGCAGGGAACAACCCTATGAGTGTCGATAGCTACCTTGAACTCTTCACCACCCTGTTTGGCTGGTCTTTCTATAACGTCCTGTGGGATGTGCTGGTTGGCACTGGCATTGTCTATTTGCCATTCCTGGGTATCCTCATCGACAACTGGCGGGAACCTGCTCAAGGTGGAGAGTTTGGAACCGTAACCGGCCTATCTCTGCGCCGCATGGAACTGGAAATGTTCATCGCTCTGCTGGTAGTGGTACTGGCAGGCCAACCTGCTGCACTCACCCCCCTCAATGCAGGCACGCTGAGCTACACGCCACCACCCACCCTGGCGAATCCCGCACCCCCGGTTGCCACAGTGGCTGCCTCCCAAAGCACCTATGGCACAAATGGCTTCAACGGCTCACCAGCCACCGTAAACGTCCCGGCCTGGTGGTATGCGGTGATGGCCATCTCATCAGGTTTCAACCATGCCGTGGTCGAAGGCCTGCCAACCTCATCGGATATGCGTACCTACGAACAACAGGCCCGCTTGGCCACCATTGCTGATCCACGTCTACGACAGGAAAGCAGTGACTTCTTCAGTGAGTGTTTCATCCCAGCCCGATCCAAATACCAGGCAGACCGCCCTGCAACAGCAGCAGTTAATGCCTTGCTGACCACCTATGGTCAAGACGATCCCGACTGGATGGGATCACATATCTATCGCAATACATTGGGCTACTACGACACCCTCCGCCCCACAAAACAGATCCCCGGCTGGGTTTATGCCCCGGCCAGGGATACAGAGTACGATCCAGCTATACCACCCACCTGGGGCAAGCCCTACTGCAAACAGTGGTGGGAAGATGGAGCTATCGGCCTGCGCCAGAAACTGATTGATGAGGCTGATGCCACATCAGCTGGTTTCTCTGGTCTTGTGGTAGCCATTGCTCCAGTTCTGGCTGGAGAGAAACAAAAGGATGCTGTCACCAGAACGGTTCTCAATAATGCACCACCTGTCTGGTCCAATAACGAACTGGTAACCAGCAACTCAACCGGCGATGGCTGGCTAAGCACTGCCCAAAACATTGCCAAAGGCGGTCTAGCTGCTGGCGGCATCCTCACCGCCTCGGCACTCTTCTCCGTCACCATGACCGCCATGCTTCAGGCGCTACCCATGGTCCAGGCCATACTCCTGCTCGGAATCTACGCCCTGTTGCCACTGGTTGTAGTGCTATCCCGATACTCCATCTCTATGATGGTCATCGGTGCCATGGCCATCTTCACCGTCAAGTTTTGGAGCGTGCTCTGGTACCTCGCCATGTGGGTGGATCAGAACCTGATCCTGTCCATGTATCCGGACGTAAACAGCTTCCTGCAAATCTTCGCCAACCCCGGTGAGCACGATACCAAGCGTATGCTGCTCAATATGATTACAACCAGCCTCTATATGGGATTGCCGCTATTGTGGAGCGGGATGATGGCGTGGGCGGGTGTAAAGGTAGGACGAACTATTGAGACAGCTTCAAACCCATTACAGGCCCCTGCACAGGAATCCGGCAAACAAGGATCAGCTGTTGGTAAAATGGCTATTAACAAAGCGGGAAGGCGGTAGTGGGGTTTCTAATCTTCCTCGTACCAACCGTAAGGATCTGTACCGTCGTCTAACTTCCCTGTGCGGTAATTTAATACTCCACCTCTGAATGCGGCTGCAGACACGTCATTTTCTTCTTCATCAGATGTTTCAGCGCTTGCTGCCAGCAATCCAACCAAACTAGCTGTCAGTGTGCCCATGATTTTCACAGCAGCCACACTGGCCCGCCCCAGCTGAACAAAGTACTTGGGTAGGCCATGCCTCTGTGCAACAGCCGTGAATTTGCTAAACAGTAATTCCATCTGCAGAAACCTCGGTCAGTTTGGTTTTGACTGCACATAGTATAGAGCAAGCTACATCCACATTCAGTCAGATTTGCTGGGTATACGGATAACTGAACATGGTCCTATTAAAGCGCTAGTGCTAGCCAGTCTCGTCCTTGCTGCATGCCCTATTTGCTGAGACAATGCCCGCACAGTTTGGAAGGAAAAAGACCTCTTAAACAATAAACTAGGGCCATTTTTGTGAATACCTGAACGATGCCGGTTGGGCCAGCACTGATACTAACCGAGCAAGTGCAACTTCTCAGTAGAGGTGTTGTAGATCCCAGGTTCGCTGATTTGACTGCATTGAATGTACTCAAGGGGCTGTAGTGCAAGAAAGCACCGCTGACAGTTCTTCCCTAAAGACAAGCACAGCAGTGTGGCTTAGTGGAGAGGGCCATAAAGGATGACACCACCCGAAAATACCAAGCTTGAAGTAGAAGCTCGCGAAGATATTGATGAAAAGCTCACAGCAGCAGGCTGGGCTATTCAGGACAAGAAGCGCCTTAACCTGTTTGAGAAACTGGGTGTTGCCGTTCGGGAGATGGACACCGACACCGGCCCCGCAGATTACATGCTGTTCATTGATGGCAAAGCTTGCGGCATTATCGAGGCCAAGCGCGAGGGCACCGACCTGGGCGGGGTGGCTGAGCAATCCGGCCGTTATGCCACCTCTAACACCAAGCACATTGAACGCTGGACGCCAGAAGGTGAACCTCTGCCGTTTCTATACGAAGCAACAAATCACGAGATTCGGTTCAGAGATGAACGCGACCCGTATCCACGTTCCCGTTTTGTCTTCCACTTCCACAAGCCCGAAACATTCAAAGCCTGGTTGGAAGAGGGCGACACATTAAGAGTCCGCCTGCAAAACGATCTACCCGAACTCAACACCGAAAAACTACGTGCCTGCCAAATCGATGCTATTCACGGCATTGAACGTAGCCTCAAGCAAGCCAAGCCCCGCGCACTGCTGCAAATGGCCACCGGTTCCGGTAAAACCTACACCGCCGTCACCCAGGTCTATCGCCTGGCCAAGTTCGCCAAAATCAAACGTGCCCTGTTCCTGGTCGACCGTGGCAACCTCGGCACCAATGCCAAGGATGAATTTGAGCAATTTGTCATCCCCCACGATGGCCGCAAATTCACCCAGCACTACAACGTCAACATCCTGGGCCGTGCCGGCATACCCGATGCCACCAAAGTCACCATCTCCACCATCCAGCGCATGTATTCCCAACTCACCAACCAAGAGCTGGATGATGAGGCAGATGAACACTCGGGTTTTGAGGTAGAGGCAAGCACCATCAATAAAGAGCCCCGGCCTGTCAGCTACAACCCCAATATCCCCATCGAAGAGTTCGATGTCATCATCATCGACGAATGCCACCGCTCCATCTACAACCTCTGGCGCCAGGTGCTCGAATACTTCGATGCCTTCCTCATTGGCCTCACCGCCACACCCACCAAAAAAACCATCGGCTTTTTTGGGCAGAACCTGGTGAGTGAATACACCCATGAAGATGCCGTGATCGACAAGGTCAATGTGGGCTACGACATCTACCGCATCAAAACCGAGCTCACCGAACAGGGCAACACCCTCGAAGCCGGCACAGCTGTCGAAGTGCGCGACCGTCTCACCAAACAAAAACGCCTCGAAGTGCTCGATGAAGAAGAAAAATGGCTGACCAACAGACTGGATCGTAGCGTCCTGGCCCCTAACCAAATTCGCACCGTCATCCAAGCCTATAAAGACAACTGCCTAAAAGAGTGCTTTCCCGAACGAAAATGGCAAGGCAGCAAAATGGAATGGATACCCAAAACCCTCATCTTCGCCAAAGACGACGACCACTGCGACCGCATCGTCGATGCCGTGCGCGAAGTCTTCGATGAAGGCAACGCCTTCTGTAAAAAGATCACCTACAAAATCGGCAAACGCGAAGCAGAAGAAGCCATAAAAGCCTTCCGCACCGATCCCCAATACCGCATCACCGTTACGGTAGATATGATCGCCACCGGCACCGACATAAAACCCCTGGAATGCGTCATGTTCATGCGCGATGTCAAAAGCCAGGCCTACTACGAACAGATGAAAGGCCGCGGCACCCGCGTCATCAGCATCGATGAACTCCACAAAGTCACTCCCGATGCCCCCGGCAAAAGCCGCTTTGTCCTGGTCGATTGTGTTGGCGTCACCGAAACCGACAAAACCGAAACCAAATCACTGGAGACCAAACCCAGCGTTTCTACCGCCAAACTCATGGAACAAGTTGCAAGAGGCGACCGCCACTCTGAAACACTGCGTGCGCTAGGCAACCGTATGATACGGCTTGACCTCAAACTCAACGACCAACAACGCAAGCGCGTCAACGAACTTGCCGGCAAACCGCTGGCACTCATTGCAGGTGAGCTCATTCATGCGACCAATGAAGACCAGCTACTTGCAAACGTATCTGAATTAACAGAAAAAGACGACGCACAGGGAAGTGCTAGTGTCGCGGGAGGCAGGATGCCGGAAGCGACCATCCAAAAAGCATTTAAGCCGAAAGCAGATATTCTAATCAAACCGTTCCACAGCCCAGACCTGCGCGAACTCATCGAAACACTGCGCAAAGACACCGACCAACTCATCGATGACAGCGCCGACGAACTCCTTAGTGCTGGTTACGATGAAGAAAAAGCCGAAGTCTTAATCAAAAACTGGCAGCAATTTATTCAAGACCACAAAAACGAACTCGATGCCATCCAGCTCATCTATCAGCAGCCCTACCAAAAGCGCCACTTAAGTTACGAGCAAATTGAAAAGCTGGCAGAAGAAATCCAACAACCGCCGTATAATCTCGCTCCCATAGAAGTGTGGAAGGCCTACGAGCAGTTGGAAAAGAACAAAGTCAAAGGCGTACCACCCAGAGAGCTGTTAACCAACATCGTCAGCCTCATCCGTTTTTCCACCGGCCTAAGCGACGTACTCGAACCTTTTTCCGAACTGGTCAACGACCGCTTTGATAACTGGCTCAAACAACAAGGCAAAGACTACCAACCAGACCAACTCGCCTGGCTAAACAAAATAAAAGACCAAATCGCCCAAAATGCCGAAATGACGGTAGAAGACTTTAACTACATACCCTTTAACCAGGAGGGTGGGTTGTTAAAGGCGCGGGAGCTGTTTGGTAAAAATTTACAACCCATAATTGATGAACTTAATGGGTATCTAATCGCTTAAGCAGTTAGCGATAACAGGAAATATTTGAAGTAATGGCTTTATCAAGAAAACCACAAGAAATTGTAGAAGGCTCAAGTAATCCTCTGCTTGGTAAGCATGAGAGCTGGGGGCGTGTACCTGTTGATGAAATTGCCGACATATTGAATGGCTATGCCTTTAAATCAACTAAGTTCACTCGCGACAAAGGTACGCCACTCATTCGTATAAGAGATGTGGGTAAGAGTTCAACGAAAACATTTTATGATGGTGAGTTTGATGAAACATATTTAGTCAAAGATGGTGACTTGTTAATAGGGATGGACGGCGACTTTAGGTGTTCGATATGGAAGGGTGGCGAAGCATTACTTAATCAACGAGTTTGTAAAATATCTCTCAAGTCGGATAATTATAATTTTAAGTTTTTATCCTATGTTCTCCAACCATATCTCGATGCCATTCACGCTGAAACATCAGCTGTTACGGTTAAACATTTGTCTTCACGTTCGGTTAGTGAAATACCGTTGCCGCTACCACCACTCGAACAACAAAAACGCATCGTTGCCAAAATCGAAGAACTCTTCTCCCATATCGACGCCGGCATCAAAGCCCTAAAAAAAGCCAAACAACTCCTCAAACAATACCGCCAATCCGTCCTCAAAGCCGCCGTCACCGGCGAGCTAACCAAAGACTGGCGCGAAGCAAACAAAGACAAACTCGAACCTGCTGCCCAATTGCTCGAACGCATCCTAAAAGAACGCCGCCAAAAATGGGAAGAGCAACAACTCGAGCAATTCAAAGTCAAAGAAAAAATGCCAAAGGATGATAAGTGGAAAGATAAGTATAAAGAGCCAGAACTGGGAGCTAATAGATTTTTTACTGAAATTCCAGAAGAATGGGCGATAGCGTCAGTGGATCATGCAACCCGAGATGTTCGCTATGGCTCTAGTTCTAAAACAAATGAAGATGGAAAGGGTGTTCCGGTATTAAGAATGGGTAACATAATAGATGGAAAATTGGATTATTCGAAACTTAAATACCTACCAGTTGATCATAATGAGTTTCCTGATTTGCTACTAGATGACGGTGATTTACTATTCAATCGGACAAATAGCGCAGAGCTAGTGGGCAAGACGGCGGTATATCGTGATACAGGTAAACAAACGTCATTAGCTTCATATCTAATACGAGTAAGAATGCTGAGTGGAATCGAGTCTGACTTTGTCGCATTTTTCATAAACTCCTCTTGTGGAAGGAATTGGATAAAAAACTGTGTTAGCCAAAATGTAGGCCAAGCCAATGTAAACGGAACTAAGCTAAAAGCGCTAGTTTTGCCTTTACCAAGCCATGAAGAACAAAAAGAAATTGTGAAATGTGTTGAGGAAAAGATACAGGCATCAGATCGATTATCGGCAGAGCTTGACCTTCAATTATTAAAAGCAGGAAAAAATAAACAGTCAATTCTGGCTTCAGCTTTTAATGGAGTGATTAACTGATATGAGAATTGTGGGGGAGCAGCTTCAAGTTTGGGCTGAAGATAAAAAAGTAGAGCATGAAAAAGATATCTTTGCTCGAAGTGCATTTAATCGATTCTATTATGCTTCATTTCTTATAACTAGAGATATGCTTGGTGAGCTTAAGCCGGAATGGAAAAAAACTGCACATAAGAATATTCCTGACTTATTGCGGACAAGCGTTAAGAAAGCTGTTGATAAAGAGTTGAAAAAGCTATTTAGAAAAGGCGTTGTTTCGCCTGGTGAGATGAGTGCACTTAAAACAAGTTTGAATGGTGCTACTTCAGAGTTATCCAATTTATTAACAGAAGCTTATGACTTAAGAGTGATCGCAGATTATGAACCTGAAGTGCCTGTCTTAACAAAAAATAAAGTATTGCTGCTTCGAAAGTATAAATTAAATTCAGCACGTGAATGGCCAGGAAAAACCGGTGCGTTCTGTAAGACGATACGTAAAGTATGGAGGGATGTTGGCCTTGCTTGATACTGACGAAATTATGGAATCTATTGATGGGCGGTTGCGAAAATTTATTAGCGATGTGCGTTTTCGCCCAAGCGATGAAGCTATATTGCTTTATGTTTCTCGTGAAAAGATATCTGAAAAAGTCCAAACAGGGTTCACTTCCGAGCGTCAGATGGAGAACCTAAAAAAGCGACTTAAAAATAAACTCTCTAAAAATGTAGAAGTTATATTCACATTATTGGAAACCCATCAGGGCTTAGAGGATGCTTTCCATCAAATGATTAACCATCGTTTTAAGGGGGAAGTTTTATCCTTTTATATGTCTTTCGTTAACGAAAAGAATGTAAATGCATGGATAGAAGTTACTGAGTCAGGTAAAGAAATAAAAGAAGAAATAGAACGTTACTATTTAAAAATGTTAGAAGAGGCAGAGCTTTTATCCGGTTTTATACAATGGATTGACTCTTCATGTGAGTTACCATCACTTCCATGGCTTCTGAGGTTTCTAAAAGTCAGACAACCAATTAATTTGAGTTGCCTTGTAAAGGTTGTTTCTAATGACTATCCGGCAATAAGTAAAAAGTGGCTTAGTCACAAATTGGATCGATTGCGAAAAAAAGATTTAATAATGCGTGAAAAATCAGGCAATTATGTACTAACGTCTAAAGCTTTGAGTGTCGTGCCTGCAGGAGCTAAATATACCAGTTCTGATATTGATCGGGCTCTTGCTTTAGGGAGGAGAAAGTGGTGAAATCTTTTCTAGGAGCGGCGGCTCTTTCTCGCGAGGGTGTGCATCATGCCCGTTTGCGAAGGCTAGGCACAGAAGGGCGTTGGAATAACATCCAACGATACTTCGAATCGTCGGATGTTATTCCAACGGAATCAAAGAAACATGTAGTGAATTTGCCATGTTAGCCCCGCCGCTCCTTGTTTCTTATTCCTCTCTTGAAGATTACCTATCTGCGTTACCTGACGAGCTTCATAAACAATATGAAGCAGAAATAAGATCCCTTGTCGAACGCGGGTTACCTCCCATTGTTTCTTCTAGTTGTTTAGCCGTTCTTTTTGGCTTTTCGATTAAATTTGTGAATGCTATGCGTTTGCAAAACTATAAATATTATAGGGAATTCACAATACGTAAAGCTAAGAAAAATAGAAAAATACAAGCGCCAAAAGTTGCTCTTAAAGTTATTCAGAAATGGTTTGGCTACCACTTAGCATCAGCGCTACCTGTTGAAGATTATGTATTTGGTTTTGTTTCTGGTCGATCTGCAGTTGATGCAGCACAAAGGCATTGTAATTCAACTTGGGTGTATTCAGTAGATATTAAGGATTTCTTTTCTACAACTGATGAAGATGTTGTGAAACGAGCGTTGCTAGAGTTAGGTTACACACAAAAAGCATCTGATCTTATAGTTCCATTATGCTGTCATTTTGATAAGTTAGCTCAGGGTTCACCATCTAGCCCTGTTCTTTCAAATCTAGTAATGAAACCTATTGATGAGAAGTTATCTGTTTTGTCGCGTGAGCATGGTATTACATTTACTCGTTACGCAGATGATATTGTATTTTCTGGTTCCAATGCATTTCCTGAAATTATCAAACAAAGCGTGAAAGATATTTTTGAGGAAACATGTTGGGAGCTATCTGCTAATAAGGAATATTTTGCTGATGACACAAAAGGGCAGCGTCTAAAAGTTCATGGCTTACTGGTTAATGGAGAAAATCCAAGATTAACTAAAGGCTATCGAAATAAAATTCGTGCTTTCAAGCACTTGATTAACTCTGGAAAAGTTAAAGATGAAGATTTACGTAGACTTACTGGGCACGTTAAATATTCTGAGTCTGTTGATAATAATGAGAAGTAGTTAATGTCAGCATCAGAAATAGTAAACAAAGTTTGGAACTATGCTCATGTCTTGCGTGATGACGGCGTGGGGTATGGGGATTATGTCGAGCAAATCACCTATCTTATCTTCCTAAAAATGGCCGATGAGCGTGAAGTATCCGGCCAGGAAACGAAGGTGCCTAAAAAATATGCCTGGGCAAAATTGGTAAAGTTAGATGGTGATGATTTAGAAATTCAATATCGTCACACCTTAGAAAGTTTAGGTAAACAAGGTGGCATGTTAGGCACCATCTTTCGCAAGGCGCAAAACAAAATACAAGACCCTGCCAAGCTGGAGCGCTTGATCAAGATGATCGAGAAGGAGCAGTGGTCTACCTTGCCGGCGGATGTAAAAGGCGAAATCTACGAAGGCCTGCTGGAACGTAATGCGCAAGATGTAAAAGGCGGTGCCGGGCAGTACTTTACCCCACGCTCGTTAATTGAGGCGATGGTGGAGGTGATGCAACCAACTCCAACGGACACGGTGTCTGATCCTGCCTGTGGTACGGGTGGCTTTCTATTGGCCGCTCATGATTACATGGCTGAGCAGGCTAGCTCTAAAAAAGAACAACGTCACCTCAAAGAAAAGGCCTTACGCGGTAACGATATTGTCGATGGCGTGGTGCGGTTATGTGCCATGAACCTATATCTGCACGGTATCGGTGGCGATGAATGCCCGATTAGCGCCAATGATGCCCTGGCCAAAGAAGTGGGGGATGACCGTGTCGATATGGTCCTGGCCAATCCGCCCTTTGGTAAAAAGAGCTCCATTACCGTCATCAACGAAAAGACCGGTAAAAAAGAACAGGAAAAACTCACCATCGAGCGCGAAGACTTTTGGGCCACCACCTCCAACAAACAGCTCAACTTCGTGCAACACATCGCTAACATGCTCAAGATCGACGGCAAAGCTGCCGTGGTGGTACCGGATAACGTCCTCTTCGAAGGCGGCGCCGGTGAAACTGTACGCAAAACCCTAATGGAACGCTGCGACCTCCACACCTTACTGCGCCTACCCACCGGCATCTTCTACGCCCAGGGCGTAAAGGCAAACGTCATCTTCTTCGACGCTAAACCTGCCTCTAAAACTGCATGGACAAAAAAACTCTGGATCTACGACTTCCGCACCAACGTGCACATGACTTTGAAAACCAAGCGTTTGGTGAAAAATGATTTTGATGAATTTATTAAATGCTACAAGGCTGAAGATCGTAGCAAACGACGTGAATCAAAAAAGGCTGGACGCTGGAAGTCATTCAAATACGATGAGCTAATTGCCCGCGATAAAACCAACCTTGATATCTTCTGGCTAAAAGATGAATCACTAGAAGACACTGAAAACCTTCCAGCACCTGAAGTGCTAGCACAAGAGATTGTTGAGCAACTAGAGGTTGCGCTGGAGGAGTTTAGATCAGTAGAAGAGGTCTTAGGAGCAGATGCATGAATATGACTGAAAAGTATCTTGAGGCATTAAAAGATCTTGATGACTGGGTCATTGTATCTGAGTGGGCTACTCGATTCGGGGAGCTTTATCCTGAGCTATTAGAGAAAGCCAATGAGGAAGCAATTAATCAAGCTAATGAAACAACGGGGTTACGCGAGATTGCTGCAAGGATAAGCTCAGCCATTTCACGCGGGGCATATATAGATAATATTGAAATAGACAGTAGTGAGAGGCCAAGAAAAGTTCGATATGTTTTGAGTGAGGAGCATGATCTAAAAGTAAGCCAAGAAATTGATGATGATGTTGCTCCTTTACGTAGAGATGAAAGAATAAAGCGAGATCAGGTTGAGTGGAAATCAATCGACAGATACAGAAATGCTGAGTTTGAATCAGTAGCAAAGCAGCTGAAATTATTTTTTGGCCTGGATTTCGAAGTTGATCATGCACAGGCGCTTCTTAACAGTGAGCAGCCGGGTAGGCATCATCCAGATAACTTTCAGCTTATTCTTAAAGTGCATAATGCCAAAAAGAATAATAATAACTGGCCCCGATTCTCTATTGAAGAGCAGGTAGATTATATCGAGTCTGCCATTAAGCTACAGCGGATAGTCTCTTCTAGATTTGGCATTGAGATGGAGAATGAAGTGCTTGGATCATTGATCGAAAGAATAGAGAAAGTGTATTCATAGGCAAATAGATGACAAGGAAAAGTATAATTGATCCCTTCTCAGCTAATACCCCAACCCAACCTAAGCCAAATGCATAGCTCCCCGCAAATCAGCGCACAAACCGTCATCGTTCTTGACTTTGAGACAACCGGTCTCTCTCCCAATCAGGGTGATCGTGCGATTGAGATCGGTGCGGTGCGGGTAGAGCAGGGGGTAATAACAGATCGTTTTCAGCGCCTGATGAACCCAGGGCAGCGTATCAATCGATTCATTGAGGATTATACTGGCATCACCAATGCGATGCTGCGTAAGGCAGCTCCCTGCGCTGAGGTGATGGATGAGTTTGCTGATTTTATAGGTGACTATGGCCTGGTGGCACATAATGCGTCATTTGATCAGCGTTTTCTGGATGCTGAATTGCAGCTTATTCAGCGCAGTTATTCTGGGAGCTTTGCTTGCTCTATGTTAGCTGCTCGCCGTCTCTACCCGGCAGCACCGAACCATAAGCTGGGAACCTTGGTGAAGTATAAAGCGCTACCCAGTGATGGTACTTTTCACCGGGCACTGGCAGATGCGGAGATGACGGCTCATTTATGGCTAGCTATGCTTGATGATATTGAGCAGAGTTATGCCATTGGTGATCTCTCTTTTGTGCTAATGCAAAAACTGACTAAGGTTTCTAAAGGTTCCGTGGCTGGCTTTTTTAAGAGGTGTCAGTGAAAAACAGAGGCGTTATAGGGGCAGGTGAAGATCCTAGTGAAGTAAAAGATAATCCTCTTCTATGATGTTCACTTGTGTTGCCCTGCTATCCATTTGCAGTTATATCGCCTGAGACGGCTATTTGATATTTGTATCATAAAGCGGATTCTGTGTGTTATAGCCTTGTACAAGGTAAAATGAGCAACAAAAACGGCCCCATTCCGTAAACCATGAAAAAGATTCTCTTTCCAATAAAGCGCACGGAAGAAGACATCCTTGCCCTGTCCCCGCATCTTTCTATTAGACACAGCAAGCAAGCCAGGCGTATGGCTTTACGGATGGATAATCACAAACGCACTATGAACCTTGTCGTGCCTGAAAAAATGCCGTTGGATAAAGCCTGGCGTTTTGCCTTTGAGCATAAAGAGTGGATTGAAACGAAGATCAGTCAAATTCCCACTCCAATTATTTTTGAACATGGTACGACCCTGCCTATATTCGGTAGGGAGAGGATGCTCGACATAAGTAGCAGTACGCGTTTAAAAACAGCACGTCTCTCCTTAGAGAGAGACAGACTAATCGTACCATTAAATGAGAAAGAAACTGCTCCGCGTATTGTTCGTTTTCTTAAAAAAGAAACTAAGAAAACAATTGAGCACCTTGCCCTCATGAAGGCCGGAAAAATCAATAAATCTATAAAATCAATTCAGATACGCGATACTAAAAGTCGCTGGGGAAGCTGCGGCTCAAAAGGGCAGCTCTCCTTTTCCTGGCGCTTGATTTTTGCCCCATGGGAAAGCTTGGATTATGTCGTGGCACATGAAGTTGCTCACCTCTCACACCTGAACCATGGCAAAGACTTTTGGGCCTTGTGTGAAGCGCTATCTGAAGATTATGCTGCTGGTAAAAAATGGATGCGTAATAGCGGGCTTAGTTTGATGCGGTACGGATAATTCTTTCCCTATATAATTTCTAGGTCAGCTGACGCAGGAAGAGAGAGGGTAAGTTTAAGCCTGGGATCAGATCTTACTTTTTATAACTGCAAATGGATGAACTGTGTAGCTTATCAGAGTGCTATAAGTATTTCTGTTAAGTAGCGTGCTTGAGGTAATTACCAGATCAAACGCATCTCATCAATGAATCCCTTTCAGTGTGAGTAGGCTGGTTTAGGGAGGGCTGGTTCAGAGCCACGGGCCGGGGGCTGTCCAATTTGCAGGTTTGGACTTATTGGAAGAGAGAGTGGTGGTGATTGGTGAGAGGAACCTTTCCACTGCTGAAGTGATCTCCTGGAACGCAGCTGGTAGATGGTCGTGTTGGAGCCTTTTCCTGAATGCTGTCCACTGAGTTTGCTTGGCATCGGCAAAGGTATCTGTGAAGGCCTCAATTTCTGAGGGTAATGTTGTACCGCGTTGCTCGAAGGTCAGCTCAATTGCCTTGGTGAGTTTGGGGCTATCAAAGTCGAATTGGCGGGAGAGTAGCCAGATGTCGTAGAAATCTTTCATGCGGCTGTTCAATACTCCCAGTTTGACCATGGCTTCAAATTTCTCGGCAATAGCACTTTCCCGGCTGTAGCAGAGTAGCTTTGGTGCGGGGGAGTTCAGTATAGTTGGAAGATTCAGTTCTTCTGGCCCTGGATATATGATGTCGCCGAAGCCGATGTCAATCTGCATATTGATCCTTGCTGAGTCCAGTTCACCACGAAATCGGATTCTGATCCCTTTATAATCTGCGTCTTCCGTGATTCGTTCGGACTGGATAGAGCTGGGATCAAATGCTAATCCGTCTGTCTCAACTACTGTAGTCAGGATATCCTGAATCTGAGTGATAATGCGGGACTCCTCATTACTCGTTTTTCCCAGCATATCAATGTCCATGGTTGGACGAAATTCTGGTGAGCGCCAAGCTCTCAACATTAATGCACCTTTGAGGATAAAGTGGTCGGCGTGAGCGGACTGGGATAGCCGGTAAAGAAATCGTTCCATTGCGTAATA
>Ga0316190_10000989_pt1 | contig 20336 bp, 22 predicted proteins | sample Eddworburrow2_MG_FD_204929 | JGI IMG/M metagenome (GOLD analysis project Ga0316190, IMG submission 204929) | Coastal sediment microbial communities from Maine, United States - Eddy worm burrow 2 | ecosystem: Environmental > Aquatic > Marine > Coastal > Sediment | place: USA: Maine | collected... | reverse complement strand
TGCGACGCTCGGTCTTGGCGTCCTTGCCGAGCATACCTGGGGTGACTTCGATTTCTGGGTGGTCGCGGTGCCTCTGGCTGTCCACGTTGATCGCTGGAAGTTCGCGATCGCACCTGGTGTTGAGATGAGCGATGAGCACGAGCACGAACTGGCACGTCTCGCGGTGGGTTATGAGTTTGAACTGGGCGAAGCGAAAGCGATTCCGTCTCTTAGCGTCGACTTTGTCGACGGCGAGGAAGTCTACGTTTTGGGCGTTTCGTTCGGCTTCGGTTTCTGAATGTCACGCTCGCGAACGGCGAAAACACATTTTGGATTTGGAGTAGATATGATTAATCAAAAACTTACCCTGGCCATTCTTTCAGTGATGCTGACCGTCTCCTTCGGGGTCCAGGCGCAAACCAAGACGCTTGCCTCGACAATGGAAGTCTATGTATTTCCCAAGGAAGGCCAGAATGCCGAGCAACAGTCGAAGGACGAAGCGGCATGCTACGAATGGGCCGTCAGCAACACGGGTTCGGATCCTTTCAAGGTGGCCGATCAGCAGGCTGCCGATCAGCAGCAGGCACAGGCTGAGCAACAGGCGGCCAAGCAGACTGGGCAGGGGTCCGGGGCGCGTGGCGCGGTTCGCGGTGCTGCAGCTGGCGCCCTGATTGGCGAGATCGCCAACGACGACGCGAGCGAAGGCGCGGCATGGGGCGCGGCTGCCGGAGCGATTCGCGGCCGCCGCATGGGCGCTCAGGCGAACGCACAGGCGCAACAGCAGGCCGCTTCCCAGGCTGAACAGCGAGAACAGGCGACGGCGCAACAGCTGGAGAATTTCAAGAAAGCGTTCGGCGTGTGTCTCGAGGCCAAGGACTACATGGTCAAGTAGGCGACGACCGGGGAACCCATACCGACGAATCGCGAGCAACAATCGATGATATTCCAGCGTTCTCTCCGCCCACTCCTGGCACTCCTGGTTTTATTCGGGGTGCCCTGCGCCACTTTGGCACAGCTGACTGATGACGCTGAACTGACCAGAACCGAACAGCAAGACCCGGTTCGGTTCGATCAGCGCACTCCCCTCTCCACGGTCCAGGGATTCATGCGGGCAGCGGAACTGGGTGACTACGAGCTGGCGTCTACGTACCTGGATCTTCGCTACCTGCCCGAGGAGCTTGCAGGTTCTGACGGCGCCAAGCTGGCGGAGCAGCTGTACATTGTCGTTGCCCGTAAGTTGCGCGTCGACTTTAGCGCGTTAAGCAACCAGGCTGATGGGCTCGCTGACGATGATCTGCCCAGCTATCGGGACGAACTCGGCACGATCGCGACCCCGCGAGGTGCGATGGCTCTTTACCTGCAGCGAATTCCGGGGGCAAACGAGAATCGCGTCTGGCGGATTTCGAACGCGACGGTTGCGCAGATACCAGAGCTTTATGAGCAGTTCGGTTACGGCCCTGTCGTCGAGAAGTTCAGACAATTAATACCAGCAGGATCGTTTCTCGGTGCCGAACTCTTTAAATGGGTGTTCGCAGTTATTGCCGCGACGGTGGCGTCGCTGGCCTGGCTTGCGTTTGCATGGCCGGCGAGCCGGGCCATCACGCGGCATCAGATCGCCAACCGGGCACGCGTCAAGCATTACCTGACGCGCCCTATTCCCTGGGTGATTTTCGTCCTGGTGGGTTACTGGACGTTGCGTGATCTTGGTCTCGGCGTGACAGCAGGTCGTCTTGCGCAAGGCGGGACACTCGTCACCTTTGTCACCGTCTGGCTGCTATTCGCAACCGTCAACCTGTTGCGCGACCTGTATTCGACCTACCTGGAGGCACGCGGTCGAGAAAGCGGCCTCATGCTGATGCGGCCGGTGACCAGCACGATCAAGGTCGTCGTAGCGCTGCTGGCAGTCACGATCTGGCTGGACAATATCGGCGTGAACGTCACGGCGCTCGTCGCCGGTCTCGGTGTCGGCGGGCTTGCGGTCGCGCTCGTCTTGCAGAAACCCCTCGAGGACATCCTCGGGGCCATCACGCTGTATACGCAGCAGCCCGTCACGATTGGGCAATTTTGCACGGCTGGCAATGTTAGCGGGACAATCGAGGAGATCAGTCTCCGCTCGACGCGTATTCGCAAGCTCGATAACAACGTCGTCATTGTTCCGAATGCAATTTTTGCGACGGCGAGTATCGAGAATGTCTCCGAGCGTCGCCGTATCCTGCACCGGCAGGTACTACGCCTGGCGCAAGATACGACCCAGACCGAGATCGGGCGGCTGCTCGATGAACTGCGGGAGTCGGTCGGCCAGCATGCCAGGGTCGTCGCCGATGCGTGGCGCGTCCATTTTATCGCGTTCGGCGAGTATTCGAAGGACATCGAGGTCTTCGCCCATATCGATACAACGGACTGGCAGGAATTCCTTTCGATTTCCGAGGAAATCAACCTTGCCGTGCTGGGCGTTCTGGAGGCTAACGAGGCCCGGCTGGCCGTTCCGCCCCGGTAGCAACAAGCGATAATTAAGGTGATCAACGTGAAAAATATTCTGGAAAAAAAACTCTTCGGTGGAATGTTACTTGCGGTATTGACTGTCGGATGTGCAACAACGGAGTCCAATGAAACTTCGTCCGACCGCAGTGACGACTGTTTCTATGTTCGCCAAATCAATAATTGGGACGCGATAGACCGAGATCACATCTACGTTGAAGGAGTGGGTGACAACAAGTTTCTTCTGACTATGTTCAGTTCTTGCCCGGGTATCACATTTACCCGTGCAATCGCTTTGCAGGACAGCATGGGGCGAATGTGCCCAAATGACTTTGGCCGTATCGTGTATCGGGATGGTGGCATGCGCCAACAGTGTAGTATCGAAAACGTCGAGCGAGTGGCCAGCAAGGAAGCGGCAAAAGCCCTTGTCGATGCTCGATCTGAAGAAGAGTAGAGAATGAATATGGCAATGCGTTGGTTCCCAAAAATGACGTCTGTGGTTTGCACCGCTACTGTCGCGATTGCGGCGACTCTTTTACTCGGTAGCCCGACTACCACAATGGCAGATGATGAGAATTTCAGTGTGAGTCTTGGCGTCTTCCTGACCAACCGGGATAGCGAAACGCGAGTCGATGGCACCATCCCGGACAGCGGCACTCCTGTTGATCTGGAGAATGATCTCGGCTTCGATAAATCCGACACTGTATTTCGTCTCGACGGTTATTACCGATTCAATGAAAAACATCGTATCGATTTCAGCGTATTTGATTTATCCCGCTCGGCCTCAAAACAAATCCAGACGGAAATCGACTGGAATGACACGATCTATCCGATTGACGCCGTGGTCGACTCCAGCCTCGACCTTGCAATCTACAAGCTCGCGTATACGTGGGCATTCATGCGGCGAGACAGCGGCTACCTGGGTCTGACCGCAGGCCTGTATACCGCCGATATCGATACATCGATTGCCGCCGAGTCAATCGGCCGTTCCTCGAGCGGCGGTGTCACCGCCCCCCTGCCCGTGCTCGGCCTGAGGGGGCAGTATGATATTTCGGAGAAATGGTCTCTGCGTGGCAGTGCCGAGATTTTTGCGCTCGAATATGGCGATTTCTCTGGCTCGCTGTATGACGTTTATGCGAGTGTGGATTATCAAATCACCGATCACGTGGCCCTCGGTGCCGGCATCAACCTGGTGAATATCAATGTCGGAGTAACTAAACCCAACCTTGATGGTGATCTCGACTGGCGTTACGACGGTGGTCTTCTCTACCTGAAGTTTGATTTTTGAGATGGCGCGAGCCGTTGACTGGAGTTTTACAATGAAAAAATTAGCGATGCTTCTTGCAGGAGCAACGATTGGCAGCACGGCGTCGGCTGACAGTGTTGTTGATGTTGATGAAATGGTTTGCGCTGCGGGACAGGTTCAAATTTGTCTGGAGAGCGACACCTGCTACGCGGCCTCTGCGATGGAACTTGCGATTCCGGATTTCGTTATCATCGACACCAAGGCAAAGAAGATCTCTACGACCAAGAATAGTGGCGAAAACCGCTCGACGCCGTTTACGAGCTTCTCACGCGCAGACGGAGTCGTCTTTCTCCAGGGCATGGAAAGCGGTCGTGCATTCAGCTTTGTGATTGACGAGGCAACCGGTCGCATGACCGTAGCGGTTTCTCGCGATGGCATAACAGTGACGGTCTTCGGTGCGTGCACTAGTACAAATCTTTAAGTCGGCTCTGGGAGTTGCGATACTGCTTGGCGCAGTATCGGGGCCTCGTTTCGCGGTAGCGCAGGAGTTAACGCCGCGGGCCTACTGGCCACTGCCGTCGGGAACTAATGTCATGGTGCTGGCGTACCAGCACTCCAGCGGCGATATCGTAACGGATGCGTCGTTGCCAATCACCGGCGTGGACTCCAGCATCCACTTCCTGCAGGCCGCCTATCAGCGGTCATTTGGCTTGTTCGGTCGGTCCGCCAACATACAGCTGAGCCTGCCTTACTCGGATGGTAAGACTGAGGGGTTGGTCGAGAACGAGTTTCTCACAAGGGAAACGTCCGGCTTTGCCGATACCAGGGTACGCTTTTCAATCAACCTGAAAGGCGCGCCCGAAATGGATGGGGCCGGCCTTAGAGCCCTGCGCAATGACCCGCGGCCCATCGTCGGTGCAAGCCTGCTGATACAGGCGCCGACCGGTGAGTATGAGTCGGACAAGGTCATCAACCTTGGCACTAATCGTTGGTCTGCCAAGCCAGCGATCGGCGTCATCTGGCCAATCAAGCCGACCTGGCTATTCGAGTTTGAGATCGGAGCCTGGTTATTTGGCGACAACGACGATTTCCTGGGCCAGACTCGGGCGCAGGATCCATTGCTCTCCACAGAATTCCACCTTGTGAAGCGTATCCGTCCGGGCTTCTGGGCGTCGCTCGATGCGAACTTCTATGTCGGGGGTCGTACGAGTGTTGACAACGAAGATCGCGGCGACTTTCAAAGGAACTCTCGTGTTGGCGCAACGCTGGTATTCCCGATAAAAGGCCGGCACGCGCTTCGCAGCAGCTATAGCACCGGGGCCGTCACCGAGTCCGGCGGCGACTTCGAGATCTTTACAATGAGCTACCTCTATGCGTGGTAAGTCCGAAGAAAAGCGCGAACCCATCCTGGCCAGCGCGCTTATTTGAGCCGCAAACTGACCAGGCAAACGCCTTTTTCGAACAATTGTCCGGAATTGTACTCACTCATTTTGTCAAAACTTGTGTATCCGTTGACGCAGAATGTGCATCGTGCTCGCGTCGAAGATGGTCGACTCCTACCTAGTACTAAGCGCCGCGCCACGGCGTGATCTTTCAGAGGATGTCACCATGTTCAAGCTGCGTAGAAATTGCCTCTTAGATGTGATTTTGTTTCTACTTTGTTGCACCAACACCATATCCCTTGCGCAGGAAAGTTCAGCAACTGGTGACGCTATGGCCCAGGCGAATAATCCGCTTGCGAATTTCACCGCACTGAACTTTCACGATTACTACATCGGCGAACTGACCGATACCGACGAGGATGCCAACCAGGTGTGGGCGCGCTTCGCGAAGCCCTTCACCTTGGGGAAAACAAATTGGATAATGCGCGCCTCCCTGCCGCTCAATACTTACCCGGTTCCACCCGAGTTCAACCATGAGACCGGAATCGGCGATTTGAACATGTTCGCTGCGTACCTGATCGACACCGGCAACCCAACCCTGGCTTTCGGCGTTGGTCCGCAGATCACAGTACCCACAGCAAGCAAGGACGCATTGGGCAGCGAGAAGTGGTCAGCTGGATTGGTCAATACACTATTCAGTTTTGCCTCACCGGTTTTCCAGTACGGCTATTTGCTTAGTTGGCAAGCAAGCTTTGCCGGCGAGGACGACCGTGACGATGTGAACATCGGGGGGTTCCAGCCATTTCTCTTCTACCAACTGGGTGGCGGAACCTACCTGCGTTCATCGGCAGTCATGACTTACAACTTCGAGAACGACACATACAGTGTCCCGATCGGACTGGGCATCGGGAAGGTACTTCAGTCTGAAAAGGTTGTTTTCAACGTGTTCGTAGAGCCACAGGTATCCATTGCAGACAAAGGTGCTGGCTGGCCGGACTGGCAGATATTCATTGGCCTGAACAGCCAGTTCAAGTAAGTCCTTTGAAATCCACAGCGCTATTTATGACAAGGACACTTAGAGACTTGCGTGAACCCGTTGAACCCTCCCCTCTCAACAAAGGACGGTATCGCAATGACACATGAGCAGGAATCAAGGTTAATTACACGGCGCAGCATGGCCGCTGGCTCGGCTGCGCTACTCGCGAGCGGCGCCGTGGCGGGCTATGCCGCTGTCGCGAAAAACGAAACGGAAGCGCCCGGGGATACACCCCCGTTGCCATGGAAATGGGTGGAACTCGACCCGCTGGAGGCTGGGCGACGCTCGTATCGTTTCTACAAGGAAAAAGGTGGCTGCGGTACGGCGTCATTCCTCGGGATGCTGAGCCTGCTAAAGGAGCAGGTTGGCTATCCGTGGACGTCCTTGCCCGACATGATGATGGCACACGCCGCATCCGGATTCGGCGGGCACGGCACGCTTTGCGGCTCATTGGCCGGGACATCAACAATCATCAACATGGTCACTTTCGGCGAAAAGCGCGATGAGTATTTGCAGAATAATCAGATCGTAGACCGGTTGTTCTGGTGGTACGCAGAGCAAAACTTCCCGACTGACCGCTTCGACGATCTGTCGCCGATTCCAAACCAGGTCCGGGCACTCGCAATGTCGCCGCTCTGCCATACTTCTGTGTCGAGGTGGGTTATGGCTGCAGGAGAGCAAATCGATACACCGGCGAAGATCGAGCGTTGCGCGAAAGTTTGCGGCGAGGTCGTGTATACGGCAACGAGCGCGCTGAATGCATTCTTCAAGGGCGAGTGGTCGCCACCGGTATGGCACCCGTCAGAAGAGATCGAGCACTGCATAGGCTGTCACGGCCCGAAGAGTACGGCCTACCGCGCGCGGCGGTGGAACCAGCAGGGACACATGGAATGCACAATGTGCCATGACGATCACGGCTGATCGCCTGGCCGGTCGTATCCCGCATTGATGAACGTGACGCTGCCCTGCCCCGTCTGACGACCCGCTGGGGCTACCCAAGCGTTTTCGCGGCGGTTTCGTAGCCAAGGCGTATCATCTCTTCCGCGCGGTCGAATTCCAGGGTGCCACAGGCATCCCGCGCAATGACGATCGTGCGATCCGGCGGGTAAGCAGCCAACTTCTGCCTGGCTATCGCACTCTGCATCGCGTCGAAGGTCTGATTGGCGATACCGAGCATTTTCCAGCTACCCGTCCCTTCCAGCGGATTCCTGCTCTTGAGATCTTCCAGGAAACTGGTGATCTTGCGGTGCACCTTGTTTTCGGGGGCTTCACGACCCTCCTCCGGCTTATCCTGCTGCTCCGAATGATCGTCTCCGGCCGGCGGACCGCCCAGGTTAACGGCTATGGTTAGGTCGTTGTGGTCCTCAAAGGTCGGGGCGATGGGCACCGGGTTCAGGATGCCGCCGTCAAGCAGACTCATACCTTTCAGCTGGGCTGGTACAAAGAACAATGGCAATGAGATCGACGCGCGTATCGCATCGAATAGAGAGCCTGATTTCAACCAGATTTCCTTCTCGTGGCTAATGTCGGCAGCGACCGCCGTGTACTCGATCTCGAGGTCTTCGATCATGCGATCACCAACGAGGTCCTTTAGCGCTGCCATAATGCGTTCCCCTTCAACGAGGCCTTGTTTACCCCACGACATATCGAGCAGTTTGACAATGTCGAGTTTTGAGACCGACCGCATCCACTGCTCAAAGACATCAAGCTTGTCGCAAGCGTACACGCCACCGACCAACGCCCCCATCGAGCAGCCGCTAATCGAACGGATGTCGTAGTCATGTTCCTTGAGCCAACGAATGATGCCGATGTGTGCCAGCCCGCGTGCACCACCGCTACCAAGAACCAGTGAGATCGTCTTCATATTTGTATCGAAACCTGTTTCATTACGCGATCACGATCGCTCAATCCCGATTGCCGCGCACTACCAGAACGTTTCCACGTGGATTTGCCCGTGCTCGGACTCCGTATTGACCTTGAAGCCTTCACCACCCAGCAGCTCGATCATGGAGTCAGCCATCCTCGGACACCCGCATAGAAAGACATGCGTATTTCCTGCTGTCGGCCGGAACGCCCAGGCTTGCTCAATTGCGCCCCTCTTCCATACGTCCCGGACACCACCCAGCTCACCCAGCCACGGGACGAACTCGTCTTCCGGCTGGCTAACAGCCGGCAGGTAGGTGAAGTTCGGCCGCAGATCCTGCATGGCCATCAGGAGAGAGCGATAACCAAGGTCCAATGAGTGTCGCACGCCATGAATGAGTACCACGCGCAGGTCTGGCGTTAGTTTCAAATAGGTCAAGAGCATGCTAATGAGGGGTGCGAGCCCGCCGCCGCTTGTGCAGAGGACCAAATTGGCACCCCCTGTCGCCAATGAGTCGTCATACGTAAAATTGCCGGCCGGTTGTTTCGAAAGCCAGATGCGGTCACCGATCTTGAGTTCGAATAAACGCGGTGTGAGGACGCCATCTGGGACCAGGGTCACGTAAAATTCTAGATATTCACGATGCAGCGGTGATGAAGCGATGCAGTAGGTACGTTTGGTCAACTCGTCCGGGTCAGGGTCATCCTGTTCCGATTCCGCAGCGGCGCAACGCGTGGCCGAACCCGGTAACCCCAGAAAAACAAATTGGCCCGGGTGATACTCGGGAAAATCCCAGCCGTATGGCACGACCCGAAGGATTCTGCGTCCAGGAGACACTTCGTTGAGCAAGGTCACTACTGCATTCAGGGGTTGCTTTATTGTCACCCTGTTATCCACCCATCAACGCAAACAAATTAGATACCGCTGCCAACTCCTGCGATACGTAAGTAAAACAGCTGCAGTGTTATTTGGATGCACAACTACCGCCATCGACTACACTTTTTATGCCATAATTACTGAGTGATTCCCGCAGTCAAAGCTTCCAGCAAAGAGCAGGCATGATTGCCACTCAGGCCAAACAGAAACTTACGCAATCAACCTTACGCGTTGGCAGTCTCTTGCCGATACTGGCCATCCTGGATGAGTTCGGTAGCGATTCGGAAGAGGTTCTCGGCGCCGCCGGCATTAATCCAAGTCTAATCGACGACCCCGACATGCTGATCCCCTACGCGGCCAGGGGTACCCTGATCGCGCGAAGTGTCGAAGCAACCGGCTGCCAACATTTCGGGCTGTTGATTGGCCAACGTATGGATCTCCCCTCACTGGGTCTTCCCGGTCTGTTGGCCAGAAGCTTGCCAAACGTCAAGGCAGCACTGCAAACACTCCAAAAATACTTCGCCGCTCATACAACCGGCGCCGCGCTGGAACTCGAGATCGAAGGGGATATAGCGACGCTGACTTATGCCTTCCTGGCACCCAATGTTGAAGCAACCGATCAGCTTGGGGGAGGCGCCATTGCTGGGTTGTTCAATGTGATGAATTCCTTGTGCGGGCCAGGGTTTCAAGCGCTCGAAGCGTCATTCGCCCATCGCAAGCCAGAAGATATTCGACCGTTTCGCGAGTTTTTCCGGATTCCTCTGTACTTCAATGCGCCCCGATACTCTCTGATCGTCTCACGTAAATGGCTGGATGTTCGTCCCCCTACTGCTGACGAGGAACTGCAGCGCATTCTGCAGAAACAGGTCGACGCGCTCGAAGCCAAGCGCATAGAGAACTTTCCCGAGCACGTAAAGCTCCTGATACGTTCGGCGCTCGCAACCGGCGAATGTAGCGAGACCGGCATCGCCGTACTTCTCGGCTTGCGTCCCCGAACCTTTATTCGGCGGCTTGAATCGGCCGGCACAAGTTTCCACGACCTTCTCGACGAAACTCGCTTTGAGCTTGCCAAGAGGATGCTTGAAAACACATCGCTGCAAGTATGTGAAATCGCCGACGCGTTATGCTATTCGCGAGCGAGTTCATTCGACCGGGCATTTCGCCGCTGGAGCGGCGATACGCCAGTTGCATGGCGAGAAAACTCCGGCGAATAGTCCTCAGTAACTTCGATAGCCGGGGCCGACCTTACAATTCTGCATCCGTACAGGCACCAAACACACTGACCGCAACCCCGTCACGTGCCACCGAAACAGTCATTCGGCCGGTCGCCTCATCAATCAAGAAACTAAAGGCGCGCCTGCCCTCGATTCCCTGAAGGTAGACCAGGCCGTCGGCCCTCTCCACGTTCCTGAACGGTGTAGACCGTTGCTGATCACTCGCCTTGGTCGTCGAAATGACTTTCTTCCTGAGGTCGATAATCACGAAATTCGGCACGTCGAGTTCGTCGGCACTTGCCGGATAACATGTGTCATTTTCGATACAGATCTGCACCTGTCCGGCCGCACAAATCATTTTGTCCACACCTTCCAGGTTATCCGCCACAGCAGGTACGATGAGTGCCATGCCTGCCAGGCTAACTACGAGTTTCTTCACTTGGAATCTCCGCCAAAGATTTGCAATACGTTGCAAGGACGCATCAAAAATCAAATTTTAGAAAGAGCAGGCCGCCGGCGTATTGCCAGTCCAGGTTGCCGTTGAAATTTGTTTTTTCCACGCCAACGTCCAGCCTTACACTGTTGATGCCCAGCCCAACGGCGACGTGCCTGTTGAACCTGTAGTCCACTCCGGCATACAGGTCGTAGAGGTCTCCCGAATAATCACTGTAGTCGAAAGCAAAGAATTCCGCGCTGCCGCGAATGGACCAGTTCTCGGCAAGCGCGTATTGGCCTCTCAGGCCCAGAACCGGCAAAGGTGCGGTGGTGCCGCGAGTTGAAAACTGGCCGCCCGATTCCGCGCTGATGGACGTGCCGATATCTGCGACATATAAGCCCAGGCTCGCCCCGAGATACCAATTTTCCCGCCGCATGAACGACCAGGTGTACGCCAGCTTGTATACCTTGAGATCGAGGGCCGCATTAACCCGTATATTAATCGGGTAAAGCTCGCCGTCCCATATGAATTCCTCGTCGACTTGCTTTGATGCGGTCCGCGACAAATCGAAAGCGCTGAAGTCGACACGATGTTTCTCATTGAAGCGGTAATACCCGTCAATTCGAAAAACCGAATCCGATTTGTCGAACCCCAGGGTGCTCTCCAAATCGACGTCGGTTCCGCTGTCCGGGACACTCCCGTCCAGGCGCGTGCGTGTGTCCCGGTCCGTAAAAAACACACCAAGACTCACACTAAATCTGTCATCGATATTGGCTGACTGGGCTGCAGCGTCCGGCATCGCGAACAGCAGTGCAAGCACCGAAGGTATAATCGTACGCACAAGGCCTCGACCGAGGCCGGGCTCTCTATTTTGCTGAAATTTCATGTCGTTGCACTCCGTTGGCAAATGGGGATCGCACCGCGTGTCGGTCAGAACTTGACCATGTAGTCCTTTGCTTCGAGACAAACGCTAAACGCGTTTTTGAAGTTGGCTAGCTGCTCTTTTGTTGCCGTCTCCCGCTGCTCCGAGCTACTGGCGGCCTGCGTCTGCGCCTGCTGCTGCGCCTGGGCGCCCTTCCGTCGACCGCGAACTGCGCCTGCGGCCGCGCCCCAGGCAGCGCCCTCACTTGCATCGTCGTTGGCAATCTCGCCGATCAGGGCACCCGCCGCGGCGCCGCGAACCGCACCTCTTGCCGCGGATCCCTGGCCGGCTTGTGAGGCCGCCTGCTGCTCCGCAGCAGCCTGCTGCTTGTCTTCTTCTTTCTGCGTGGCCAGCGCGAACGGGTCAGTGCCCGTATTGCCGACCGCCCATTCATAACATGTTGCCTCGTCCTGGGACTGCTGCGACGAATCCTGTCCTTTGGCCGGGAATACGTACACGTCCATAGTCGAGGCCAGTGTCTTACTTTGCGCCTGCGCCGGGCCGCTGGCTAACAAAGCCAAGGCGACAACCAGCCAGGAAATACTCCAGATAATTTGTCTCATTTGGTTCTCCATCTGTCGCCACATCAAAATGCTTCACCGACCGAAACGTGGATCGCATCGCTGTCGTTGGAGCGCGCATAATCAATACGAAGGTTTATACGTTTGGCTGCCAGAACCATGAACCGAATGCCGGCGCCATAGCTCGGGATTGCTTCGCTGTCACGAATCTTGCTGAAGGAATTGCCGACATAACCGGAGCCGGCAAAGCCGACCAGACCCCAGCGCTTGTTCAGGCGCCAGCGTGCTTCAACCTGCCCCGATGCAGTCTCCCTGCCGAGGTAGTCTGTTACCGGGAATCCCCGGAGCTTTAAGGTACAAGCATCCCACAAAGGTGTCGTGCCTTCCCGAATGCAGCCCCGCAACTCCCATGCCAGAACTAGCGACCCACTCAGTTCATGATATGAGCGGAACGCCAGGCTGTAGGACTGGTAAGTCTTGTCGCTGCCAAGCGCTTCATCGTTGAAGAGCGCGTCAGCCGTAAAGTATTGCCCGCTGTAGGTATTCAGAGGCATATCCCGTGTATCGTATTCAATGCTCGCCCCGACACCGCTCGACTGCACCGTACTCCCCAGGTCGAAGTCGGCAGTCGTTTGCGCAGCTTCGAAACTCTGATCTGCGAACACAGTTCGCAGGTTGAACCCGCCATACCAGTGGCCGGCTAACTTCCTTGCGAGCCTTGCAAACACAAACTCCCCGTAGATTCGCCAGTCGAGGCTCTGCCCGTCTGGTGATTCACTCGGCGCCAACAAGGATAAGCGCAGGTCGGCAGCACCGATCGCGCCGGTGAAGCGCCAGGTGTTGTTTTTCCAATAATTCTGTTGCGCAAGCGCGAACGCCCTGCTGTCATTACTGGTGTACATGCCTCCCAGCGCCGTAACCGAGGCAGGCTGCGCTTTCTTTTGTTCTTCAGTCTGCTTGTAAAAGTATGCTGCGCCGGCGACTAATCCCGTATCAAGCGTGGGGTTCGAGATGGGGATAGGCACAACGACAAAGTCGCCGCGCTGTAACTTCAGTTGTGCCTCATCCTCGCGGATATCCGGGGCGATACCGGGACGAGTATCCTTTGCATTTTCGCCGGCAAAAGACATACAGGTCCACAGTACGAGGGAACACAGAAGGACTGAAGCGCGCATCAGAAGGACCAGCCAACTGACGTCACTACACCATAGTCCGTCGTAGACTCTGATCCGGACGGCGGTTTGTTGTCATAGGTCTCGTAAAACGTCAAATCCCAAAACAGATCCGATATCAGCTCGCGCCTGATTCCCGCATCAAGCTGCCCGCGGATACGGCCTGAATCGGTAAAGCTCGGGTAGACCGCCATCTTGAATGACATGTCGACATTCGGCTCGCTAAAGCTATACCTCGAATACTCCAATCCGAGCAAGCCTTCCAGGTTGTCCTGCGACGATACGTCATTTGCCAATGATTCATTACTGGCAACAAGGCCGCCCAACACCGCAAGTTCCGACGTATTACTCTGACGCAGAAAGCGACCGATGCTGGCATTGAGGCTTGAGCGCAGGTTCAGGCCGAGCTCATCGTTGCTTTCAAAGCCGATCAGATAGGCGTTAAACCATCGATTTGAGCGAAACCGCGTCCTGCTCAGACGCAGATCAGATCGCTGTGTGGTTTCAGTCGCCTGATCATCCGTGATGATTGTGCTGCCTTCGAGGGCAAACGACCGGATCAAGTTGCGATGCCTGACACGAAAACCCAGGTTCAATTGGGCGACATCACTGGCTTTTGTAAAGCTGTAGCCAAATGTCATTGATCCGCTGAGGGCGTCCCGAAAGCTTTCTTCAAGCTGCGAAATTCGAATAATCAAGTTGAGCGGAATAGCAACGCTCTCGCCATCTCCCTGGACTACCAGGTATCCCGATTCCGAATCCGTTGCGATGCGGCCGGACAGCCGTTGGCCGTTGACCCTGTCGAACTGAAACTCATAGTTACTCTCCACAGCAACTACGCCCTCCCATTCGACGTCTATGAGACCCATCCGGTCGGTGCTGATCTGTAGTCGACCATGCTGGAGTTGCTTGATCTCCCCTGTTATCCGGTCACCGTTGTCCAGAATGAGAACATCCGTCTTGTCCCTGGCAAATGTCACACCGCATCCGAGCAACCCGATCAATATCAAAGCAAGAATGTTTTTCATCGAGTCGGATTCCCAGGTCAATCGAGGTCCTCTTGTGACTATTTGCTGACTGGCAGCACCCTGCGCTCCGGATCAATCTTGTAGGTCCAGGGCAACCCGGAGTTCTTCCATCCATTCACCATGCGCTGGCCATTAAAGACACTGTTGGGGTCCTTCACAGCATCCCCTTCCACGCCATCAGTAATATTGTAGACGTTCTTGAAACCGGCCTTGGCCAAAAGATTGACTGCCATCGCGCTACGACCACCCGACCTGCACGTAACCAGCAAGATATCGTCCGGCTTGGCGACGCTCTGTACTCGCGTTGCGAAGTCCGGCAACAGGTTCATCGGCAGCTGTTTCTTCTCCGGGTCCCATTGATACGACTGCTCCGCCAACGGGATATTCCAGGCCATTTCCGCATGACCGATGAACAGAAATTCTTCCGGCGTGCGAACGTCAATAAGCGTGACCTCACCCGGCTTCGACCGCCACATTTCGTAGGCCTCTTTCGAAGTCACATACAGCCCGAGGGCCGTTTGCTTGGCCGGATGGAGACTTGAGGCGGATGCCTCGTCGGTATCAGCATGGACCGTTAGCGGAATCGTAAAGCTCGTAATGCTAACCAGCACAACAAGCAATAGTGACCGATGGGCACCGATATAACGCCGGTACCACTGTTTGTTTTGCGTATACATTTTGTTGCCTCTTTAGAAAGAGATACTTACACCGATTAACGGCCCCTGCTCGGTCAGGTCATACTGCTGATAGTTTCCACCGACGGAGTCGTTGCCGTCCTCGTAGTCAAAGTCGATGAGTCGGTAGCCGAAGACCATGCCCACGGACTCAGAGGCTTGCCACTGGACATTCGCCAGCAAGTGGTACATGAGGTCGGAACCAACACCAAAGCCGCCCACATCACCGCGCAAATTGACACGCCATTTGTCATTAATGGGACGGTTGTAGCGCAGACCGACAGTCGGGTCGATCCAATCGGCGTCACGACTGGCCGCCAGGTCAACGGGCAGTGGGCCGGAACTCGTCACCCTCAGATCTACACCCAGGTCTACGTAGGCCAAACCGAACAAGACCTCGGCATTCTCAGACACACGCCTGCCGACGCTGGCCATAAGCGTAAACTGATCAACGTCAAGCGATCCGAGCAGGAGCCCACCGTCCGTGGTATCGCTCCCCGCCAGATCCATGTAGGTGGTATCGGCCGAGAATGACCAGGTGTCATTCTCAGCACGATACGCAACCATTGCACCAAACTCGAGCGCACTGAACACGTCGGATGCACTCAAATCCACAGGCACTTCAACCGGGCCTATCTGAGCCTTGCCGTCAATCGCCGCACCCATGACGTAGATGTACATGCTGTGATCCCAGCTCTTCGAATTATCCTGAGCGTTCACCCAGCACGGTGCCAGAAGAAGCAGCGGCACAAACATGAACGAGACGATACAACGATTTAACGACATGACTCGACTCCTTACTTGCTAACGAACGGCTAACCTACCCGTCCTTGCATCGTCGGGATTTTCTCCATCTTCTTCAGCTTGATTGCATCTTCCAGGAGTCCCTTGCCAGCTTCCGCGAGGAATTCCGGTGCGGCCCACTTTTCTGTATCAAAGTCGTTCTTGATGTAGCCATGTTTGAGCATAAAGGCCTTACCGATATTCACCCTCTCTATATTTTGTGCAGAGAGGTTGGGCACCATGTCCGTGTGCTTGATACCCTCGTAAGTATCATCCTCGTCCAGGTAGTAGGTTTGCTTGTTGAGAATCGCCGCCGCAGCACGTTTGTGCTCGTTGGCCCAACGCCCAACCCTGATCATGCCTTTCATGTAAGCGACGACGAGCTCCGGGTGTTCCCTGGCCATCAAATCAGTACAGGTGATAATGGCGGGGATATTGGCCACTTGCAGCCTCCAGTCGGGGCGCGTGGACAGGTCTTCGATCGCAGCCATTTGACCGGTTGCTTCCTGTATGTGCTGGAAAACTTTGCTTTGCGTGTAGATCGCGTCAACTTTACCTTCGAGCAGGGCAGTTTCCAGCGGACGGAAAGCAAGGTCATGCTTGTGGTCACGATTCAACTGCCAGAAGCTCGGGTTGCGCATGGGCGTCAGCATCTTGGGATCGTCGTACCAATCGTCCGGGTACGGGAAGTCGACCAGCTTGACATCTTTCTCGCTCATGCCGTTGATCATCAACATCGACAAGATGCCCTGGTGTTCCTGGATGCGCCACCAGTCGTTCTTCAGCGTGTTTAGGCTCTTGGTGATACCGATCTTCTTGCCTTTCAGATCGCTCATCCGGAAGAGCTTGTCCTTGGCACGCACCATCAGGCAGCCGCCCTCATAAGGCACGTGCGTCAAGCCCAGCATGCGGGTCTTGCGATAATCTGCGTTAACGTGGATGGGTGGGAACAGGCCACCGAAGCGGATCAGGTTTTCCTGATTGTGAATGTAGTGTGGGTACCAGTCGGTCTCGGGGCGCGAGCGGAAATAGGCATATTCGACACCAATCTTGCCAAATTCCTCAGCAGTCCAGCCCAGTTCCTGATCTACGTTGCTTGCGGAAATGAGGGGACAGTTGGTGTAGTAAACCTCTTTCCAATCCAGGCTTACCGTGGTCGTCATCTTGCCGCCGACTTCTTTCTTCACCGCCCTGCTGCTGCTTTCGGCCGCCAGGGCCGACCCGCTAACGCCTGCCAGTGCAGCGCCGGTCGCCAAAGCTGCTGTTGCACCCAACGCTTCGCGTCGAGTAATTCCATTTTCAATCTTGTCACTCATGATGTTTCTTGCTCCTATCAACGGTCTAGAACCGAGCAACAGTTAATCACCGGCAGTGCAAGCGGGATGCACACTTGGTGCCAGCGAATACACACTTTGTGACAAAACAACCTAGTACTATCCGCTACTAATGGTGACGGGATTTAAAGTGTCGGGGGAACAAAAGGCTAGAGACGGAACTGGATTCTGAGGGACGGAACCAGGGCATGCTCGTAATCGCCCCTGGCCGGGTTTATGTACTGGATATTGGCGCCTATTTTCAGCCAGGGCTTAACTGCCCAGCTGTAAAAGACCTCAATTGCCGATTCGTCATGAAAATTCGTAAGGACGGGATTCAATTCATCCTGCAGCACGTCACTAAGATTGTAGTAATAGGCGCCGATGCCGAAACTGTCCTGGGGTCGCCCAAAGAACAGCGGCTGGCCACCGATTCCGATGACTAATGAACTCTCGACATAGTTCGGATTGCCGTCAGCTACGCCTGCCTTTAGGTAAAACCCCCACGCCGCATCGGAGACCTCCTCGCTCTCCCGAATATTGTGCGTGAACTGGATATTGACGTTCCACGAACCCGACTTGGTCGATCTCCCAACCGCGCCGCCGATGGTGGAATAGTCCCCGCCCTCTGCTGTGCTGTAGAGGCCCGTAATCCCGTAGGTCGTGCGGCGACCGGCAAGCGCCGTAAAACGCGTGGCGTTGGCAGCCATGAACACGCCGTCGGAGAACAGATCACCCGGAAAGTAATCGTTGGTGCGATCATTCGGGTCAGCAATTATGTACGTCCAGGTAACAGGCTCGGTCTTGATAGTACCGAGCACCCCCATGAACACGACGGGTATCAGGCCGCTGGGAGGCGCCGCAAGTACGATATTCGAGAAACGGTCGATACCCCAACCGCCGTAAAAGGGGTGTGACTCATACACGTCAACGGGATTGAACTTGCCAACGGCAATACTGCTTCCTTCTCCGAGCTTATGGGTGTAGTTGACAGACGTCGCCACCAGGTCATTCGGGGTATCGACGGGCCAGTACAAGGCGGTATTCGCTGCAAAAATGGCGCCGCCAAGATTGGCCGGGGCATCGCCATGACTGTACTCAAGATGCATGAAAAATCTGCCATCGTCCCAGAAACCCATCTTGCTGGTGTTCATGGCTATCAGGGCATCTATCTTGCCTCCATAATCGTAACCCGTATCGCCGGTCCCTGAAGCCAGCCCCTGGTAAAACGCCGTGTATCTGAGGTCCAGGGTCACGCCATTGTCCGCAAGCGTAGAACGTTCCCCATTCCAGTCGCCGGTGAGCGTAGATCGCTCCAACTCTTCACCTTCATCAGCGACTTGCCCAAATGCCAGGGGAGACAACGAAGTCGCCAGAAACAAAATGACGGTGAGCTTGGAGCTCGCGAGAATGCGACCCTGAGACGCGGCCTTGCCAAAAGAAGACATTGTCATGCCTTTTGTTAACCAGACATTCGCCTGGCCTATTTGCTGATTACCGGGTTCGGGTTTCCTGCAACAAAAGGATAGCCAGAGAAGTAAACGGGAACCGCGCTCTTGATAGTCTTCTCGAGGTTCTCCCGCTTTTTGTCCGTTATCTTTCCGATCCCGACGGCTTCCCATACCAGCTGACGACGCTTGCTATCAATAATATCGATATTGAACGTACCTTCTGTGTACTGCGAAACCTGTGTTTCGGTGCCGTAGCCGTATCCACTCCAGGCACCGTACCGGTAAGCCCCGCTGCGGTATCCGTAGTAGCCGCCAGCCATCGGCGCCGACGTCGTTCTTACATCGAGCTTTTCGTCCAGCCTGGCTCCAAAGTTGACTAATAAGTCGGGATTGTCTGACTTCACATAGCCGCGCTTTTCCATCTCAACAGCAACGGCTTCCAGGACAAACTTGGTAAAAAGGCTTTGGTATTCGCCGTAGTCAGGGCCGGCTCCATCCACAAAGTTATAGGTCTTGTAAGACCCAAAATCTGCAGCTTTGTCATAGTCCGTCATAACCTTGGGGCCGCTGGCACAGCCCGAAATGGAAAACATGAACAGCCACAGGACGAAGCCGCCGATTATCGATTTGGTATGCCGTGAATACATTTTCGCGCTCTCCTTGGTTCATTCCTGATCTGTTGTATTGTCCAGGGTCGCCGGCAATCCGAGCGATGTCGCTAAGGAGTCTGGACAGGTATCCTATTCGCTCAAATCCGGATATTCGACCCAAAACAAGCATCTAGTTGACCATGGGCGGTTGGGGCGTGATGCACACTTGGTGCCACGGAATGCACATTTCCCGACAGGGCCGCTCCGTACTATCCGCAGTTCGAAATCGCAGATGCAAGGACACACACGGCTCCCGACTCAGGGAATTACGCCTCGCCTTTAACTACTACGGTGCTCTTCTCTGCCTGAAGTTTGTTTTTTCAGCCGGCGCGAGCCGCTGACTGGAGTTTTACAATGAAAAAATCGGACTCTTCCATCAACTGATCGGGGGCCGACATATCGGGATTTCACAAAGCAGTTCGAACCCTGTGCAAAACCAGTACACTGAATCACGATAGAGCGCGGAGAAGATAGCGTGTCGCACAGGTATATCTTGAGAGTTAGTAGTGTTTGCGTAACGGGAGCCGTATTGTTGCTCGCGCTCGTGCCTGTCGGCATGTGCCAGACCACGCCAGTTCAGAAAGAAGAGCCAGCGCCACCCGATACGATTGATGAGATCACTGTTTACGGCGATAAATCCATGCGGGTATTGCGCCAGGAATTATTCGCGGCTGAAGACAATGCCTACGCCGTATTTAATATGCTGAACGACGACGCCGAATACGTCTTCGATACAGCCGATGTCAGCGCAATGATTGTTCCGTTCGCGCCGACACAGCGTTTCGAAACGGCTAAGCTGTTTTTCGTTTCTGCGCTGCAATCCGCAAACAAGAGGATCTGGTTGTCCGCACCGTATTTTGTCCCCGATCCTGCGGTCATGACCGCACTGGAACTTGCCGCCCTGAGGGGCGTGGACGTGCGAATCATTACGACCGGCAAACCCGACAGCTGGCCGGTATTTCTCGCTGCCTTTCATTATATTAGCGAACTGCGCGACCTCGGTTTCGACGGTCGGAACACCAAACTTCGACAACCGTTCATTCCGTCTCAATTTCGAAGTGGCAGCGCTCATCGTCGACGAGCAATTTGCCACTGAAATGCAGCAAATGTTCGAGAGTGATTTTGCCCATGCCGTCGAACTCGATCCGACGGAGCTCGAACGCCAGTCATTCTGGTTGCGTCTACTCGTTGCGCTTTCTCGCCTGGCAGCTCCTGTACTTTAGCGATTCGTTGAAACCAAGCCCCTGTCCTCGGAAAGCACTGCTCTCCGAGACGTACTCGGCAAACAGTTTCAGTCGAGGTTCCGTTGAT
>Ga0316190_10000988_pt1 | contig 20371 bp, 22 predicted proteins | sample Eddworburrow2_MG_FD_204929 | JGI IMG/M metagenome (GOLD analysis project Ga0316190, IMG submission 204929) | Coastal sediment microbial communities from Maine, United States - Eddy worm burrow 2 | ecosystem: Environmental > Aquatic > Marine > Coastal > Sediment | place: USA: Maine | collected... | reverse complement strand
GTAGTAAAATGTCGCAGAATATTTCTTTAAGAATTATTGATCATGGTATTTTTCATGGTATTTACATTTCCTGCAAATGCTAACTTATTGCCAATGCTGTATTTATTCGGCTTATTTACCATCGAGTTGGAGTAGGCGGAATTCGTAACGCCTTGAAATATAATGATAAAGCAAATCTAATTAACAATATAATCTGCATCATCAATGGTATTTTTCATGGTATTTATAGCGTGTAACAAGGCAGATAACATCGATACCATGAGAGGAAGATTGATGCTGGCATGGTATCAGCCACACTGGTCTGTTTGGAATCGGACACACATTGGCGCGCCTGATTATTTCAGCGCCAGATGCCAAAAATAATTCTGTGTCTTGGTCCTCGGACTGCCTGGTAACCACTGGGAAGTATCATTGGTCTGGAATCCACACGAGTCAGGGGAACGCCTGATCTGGTAGGCACCTCCAGTAACTCCTGTAGACGCCGAATACGTTCAGCTGTGTCGGGATGGGTTCTCAGCAGCGAGGGCTCAGGCTCGCGGTAACCGGGCAAGAATACCCGTTGCCAAAGGTTGCTATGTTGCCCTGAGATCTTGCCCAGGGCCGAAGCCAGTCCCTCGGGGTCGCCTGTAAGCCGCGCGGCCTCCAGATCGGCTTCAAACTCCCGAATTCTCGACAGCCCAAGCTGTAGAAGTGCGCTGATTGTAGGTGCCGCCAACAGCAACAACACGCCCGGCAAAGAGAAGGTCGCCACGCCCAGCAGTAGGAGAGGCAGCGACAAGAACAACAACAGCATGCCCAGTGCCGACATCATGTGGGTCAAGCGGCTGATGACATCGGCCAGTCCCATCAATCGCATGTCATTGTTGGCAATATGGCTGACCTCATGGGCCAGAACGCCAGCCGTCTCCCGGGGAGAGAGCAGTTGCAGCAAGCCATCGGTGATGGCAATTGCTGCGTCATCTTTTGTTCCTGCAGCAAAGGCATTGACTGTTCTACTGGGAATCCAATAAAGCGCGGGAACGGTTTTCAGTTCAGCACGTTGCGCCAATTCCCGGAGCAGCCTGTTCAATGATGGAGATTCCTGCGGGTGCAGGTAACGGGCCTGGTAGAGCCGCAATATCCACAGGGGTGACACCTCGGGAAGGGTGAACATCAGAAAGGCCACGCCGAGAAAGACCCAAAGCCATATCCCTTCCCCGAACAGGAGTTCACTGCAGAGCGACAACAGCAGCGACATTCCCCCGATCAGCAAGAGGGTATGCGCCAGATTTCGCAACTTGTGTTTTGCTGCTGTCTGATGGTCCATAGTTTAGTTACTCCAACGATTTCCATTGCTAAAGATGGGGGTTGCTGGGTAAAAAAACACCCCACGGCTGTAGGGTGTCAGAGTTATAAACGGCGAAAGATTCGATGGTCCGCGGTAATGAAGTCAGCCTTGTTCTGTTGTGATCAGGGCTTGGTGGATTGCTCCGTATCCATCGTCTTTGCACCGACATCGGCGATCGTTTTCGTCAGCTTCTCCAGGCTAGCGGCTTCGATCAAAGGCTTGGCTTTGTAGCTGGCCAGTTGGAAGTACTCCGATCGGTTGGAGACCTTGAGCGTGTGCTCCTCCTCGTCATTGGTCTTACCCAACTGATAGGTCAATGTCTCACCCGCTTTTTGGGCCAGCGTGACCGCCAGGACGGGATTGTCCAGACCATATTCCTCGTTGGCCTCACGCCCCAGGACACGATCGAAGCGCAGATCGGCCAGCAGCCCCGCGAGATTGTCCACGGCTTCGGTGTTGAGCGTTTTGCCTTCCTCGAGGCCCGCGGCCTGCCATGCCGGTTGAGGGCTCGATTCGTCAGTCGTGTTGTCCTGACCGGTTTCCGATACGCTGCGTTCGATGCGCAGGCCGTTGACCTCGATGGCGGCGATCGTCGACTTCGACAATGTCAGCACGGACTTGTCTTCCCAGTCGGAGTGTTTGATCGGCACATCGTAAGCGGCCATCTTGACGGCTTGGATGGCGTCGTCCGCTTCATTGCGGGCGTGGATCAGCCGCATGCCGGGCGAGCTGCCCAGATAGAGCCGGGCGAGCGTCTCATCGCCACTGGACAAGGAGATACGGCGTTCGAATGCCTCATCACTCACCTTGAAGCGTTCCCGGGCGCCACTGCTGGTGGCCACCGGCGTACCAGAACGCAGGGCTTCGAGTCGCTCGAAGAGCTGCTTCACTTTGTCGCTGTTGACAGGGAAGTCGGCCGAGTCCGGTAACACCCAGTTGCCGTCGCGTTTTGCCAGGGTTACCTTTGCGTTTTCAGGCCCTTCCAGGATGATACGGTCGATTTTTTCCGCATCAAAGCTGACCAGGGCAACAGATTCGTTTCCGGAGGAAACACCCCGGTCGCTCAAGCCGATTCCCGCCGCCAGCAGCAGCTGGGCGGCAAGCATAATAGCCAGTATCTTGACTGTCTTATTCATGTTACACCTCCGCCAACACGGCGTTGTAATGTTGCTTGTCAGCGGCCGCTACCTTGCGGCGCCAGCCCCACACAGCCAGCAGTCCGAGAACGGCCAGGCCGTAGTTGACCCACTCCCAAACCCGTTGTTCGCCATCGGGCATGGGGTCGAGGGTGCGCGCCAGTTGCGTTCGTCCCCGCAAGGCCAGCAGTCCCCGGTCTTCCAGCGACCAGTCGATGGCGTTCTGCATGAAGGCCAGCGGTTTGGTGTACAGGGTGTTGAGGCCCTGGGAGGCGAGGTCGATGGCGGCGTCGGAAGCGAAGGTGTTGCTCGACACCAGGATCAGCCGCGCCGATTCCGGCGAGCGCTCGATCACCCCGGTGATGCGCTGCTCGGCCTCTTTCTCCTCTTTTTTATCCGCACTTTCCTCATCCACGCCACTGTCCTTGGCTGCGTTGTTGTCGCTCTCATCAATCTGGGCCAGGGGCGACTCTTTGCCCTGGTAGAACGAATCGAAGTGCCCCTCGATGGCTACGGCCAGAAGCTGCGACTTGCGTTCGCCGCTGACGCTAAAGCCCGTATCCGGATGGGCGTGGTAGTCGGGCACCAGGTTCAGGCTGTCCGAAGTCCAGCTGTTTTCGGAGCTGTGCAGCAGCTCGATCACCTTGCGTGCCTGGTTTTTGTCTGCGTCCACCTGAATCGGAGAAGCCCAGTTCAGGGTGAGCTGACCCAGAGAGGCGGTGATGGGGTTGTCGGGGTTCAGGCCGTCACTGCGCAGATCCGGGAAGTGCGGATAGGGCAGCATACGGATTTCCCGCAGGGCCAGGCCGCCGATGTAGCGCTCGGTCGGCACCGGCAGCGCCGCGTTTTGCGGATCGAGCACCATGGTCTCATCGATAGTGATGCCATGATGTGCGAGCCACTCATCCAGCCCGGACTCCTGTTTGCTGGCGTTAAGGTTGCCGCTCACCTGCACGTCGAAGGGCGAGGTGGCAAGGACCACGCTGCCTCCCTGCATCAGGAACTGGTCGATGGCGAAACGTTGTTTCTCGTCCAGCGCCTTTGGCGCCATGACCAGCAACAGGTCGGCATCATCCGGCGCCTGGCCACTCTTGAGATCGCTCTCCTTGATGCGCACGTTCTCGCCTAGCACATTCTCCAGGTCGCCATAGCGTTGCCCGCCCGGGCCGAAGGCCTGGGGTTTGACCAGGGCGACGGTCTTGAGCGCGCCGGGGGTCAGGCGTTGCAGCGCCGCGTTCAGCGAGCGCTCCAGGGAAGCCTTGTCCAGGGTCTCCGGCAACGGCACCTGCAAGGCCTCGCCATCGCCCTCCAGCACCATATAGAACCAAAAGGGTTTGGGGTCGAACAGGCTGGCGATCTGCGGCCCAAAGCCGTACTTTTGCTTGAGCCCGGCGGCGAGCTTGCCGCCCTCCGCATCCGGATCTGCGAACTGCACGGTCAGCTTGTCACCCGCCTGTTTTTTCAGATCGTCGAGCATCGCCTTGAGGTCACCGCGCAGCTCACGCAGGGTTTCCGGCAACTGCTCGTCGGGCGACATATAGCCTTTGAACGCCACCGGCTGCTGCAATACCTCGAAGGGATTGCCACCGGCCCGGTAGCTGCCTACCACCTTGCGGATGGCCCCGGTAATGGCGTACTCCGGATTCTTCAGCACCACGTCCAGATCCCGTTCGCCGCGCGCCTTCACCTCGATGAGATCCCGGAATCCCAGGGTTTCATACTGGTCGCCATAGGCGATCACCAGGTCGAAGTAGGAGCTGACCACGGCTGCCTGGTAACGATCCGCCGTCTGGAAGGGGACCGGCTTGATGCCGTAGCGCGAGGCCGCCTCTTCTTCGGCCACGCGGTCGCGGGTGGGATCGACGAAATCGACCCGAATGCGGTCACCGCCGGCCACCGCGTACTCCTCAAGCAGATCCTTGAGCCGGGGCACCAGCGGCGCCAGCAGGGGGTGCGTCTTGGCGGAGAAGTAACCGCGGATCAGCAGGGGCTCCTGCAGGGCCGCGAGCTGGTTCTCGGTGGCTTCGGAGAGCGAGTACTGTTTCTCGGCGGTGATGTCCGCGCGGGCCCAGCCGATAGGGTTGAGCCAGAGATTGGCGGCAATGAAATTGGCCGCCGCCAGGCCTACAGCCCAGCCCCACAGCCGATGCCTGGGGCTTACGGGGTTGCCCGCCCAGCGCAGCCGCTCGAGTGAGAACAGGTTGAGGGCCAGGAATACACCGACGATGGAGAGGTAGTAGTAGAGGTCGCGCAGATCGAGCACCCCGCGGGTGATCGACTCGAAGCGGGTGCCGGTGCCGAGCAGGGCGAGCAGGCCGCCGACCTCGTGACCGAACAGATTGGTCAGGGTGTTCGAACCGATCAGATAGAAGAGCCCGCAGACCACCGCGGTCAGGATCAGGGCGACGATGGGGTTGTCGGTGCGCCCGCTCATGTAGAGTCCGATGGCCACGTAGGCCGCCGCCAGAAACAGGGTGGCGATGTAGCTGCCTATGACAGGCCCCCAGTCCAGCGGTCCGAGCAGAGAGACCGTGACCGGCAGGGGCAGCGTTAGCGCCAGCGCCAGGGCGACCAGTCCCAGGGCCGCGACGAATTTGCCCAGGATCAGTTCCAGTGGTTTGACCGGCGCGGTGAGCAGACTCTCCAGGGTGCCGGCCCGGCGCTCCTCCGACCAGGCTCGCATGGTCAGCGCCGCCACCAGGAAGATCAGCAGTACCGGCAGCCACTGAAACAGCGGCTGCACATCGGCGATATTGCGGGCAAAGAAGGTCTCCACCCAGAAAAATACGAACAGAGTCACCGCGAGGAAACCGCCCAGAAAGAGATAGGCGGCCGGCGTGGCGAAGAAGCCCCGGAACTCCTTGCGGGCGACGCTCGGTATGCTGGAAAAGCGGTCAGCCATGGCTCACCTCCTCGTTGACCTGGGCGAATACCGTTTCGAGATCATGACGTTCAGCGGTGATCTCAAGCAGCGCCAGACCCGCACTTATGATGGCCTGGGCGACACGGGGGGCGCTTTCCGGTTGCGCTTCCACCCGGTAGCGTCGGTGGCCGGCATCCGCATCCAGCTCAGAGACATCGGTGACCCCGTCCACCGAGTTCAGGGCGGCTTGCGCGTCTCCATCGACGGCCACCAGCAGGGCGCCGTCGCGTTGCAGTTCATCGAGCCTGGAATCCACCACCAGGCGGCCAGCGCGCAGAATCAGCACCCGCTCGCACACCGCCTGGACCTCCTGCAGGATGTGGGTGGAGACCATGACTGTGGCGGTTTGGGCCAGTTCTCGGATTAGGTCGCGCATCTGACGGATCTGGGTGGGATCGAGCCCATTGGTGGGCTCGTCGAGGATGACTATATCGGGCTCATGGAGGATGGCCTGCGCCACGCCAACTCGCTGGCGGTAGCCCCGTGACAGGGTCTGAATAATGGAGGTGGCCTTTTCCTTCAGCGCGGTCCGGCGTATCGCCCTGGCGATAGCGGCCCTGCGTTGCCCCTCGGGCAAGCCGTGCAGGTTGGCCTGATAGTCCAGGTAATCGATGACCGTCATCTCCGGCCAGACTGGACAGTTCTCTGGCAAGTAGCCGATTCTTGACTGGATGTCTGTGGTATCCTGGCCAATGAGCAGGCCGTCGATGTCAATGGTCCCGGCGGTGGGCTCGAGAAAGCCGGTTAGCATTTTCATGATGGTGGTTTTGCCGGCGCCATTGTGACCGAGCAAGCCGACGATTTCACCGTGGCCGATGCTGAAATTGACATCGTCCACGGCGGTGAAATCGCCATAACGGCGCGTCAGGTTTTCGACCTGAATCATGGAGATTCCTCCTTGTTGATAACGGTTTAGAGAATTGAATGAGTCAGCATCGCCGCTGTGGCGGCGATGCGTTCCAATCCGGCCGGGCAAGCGTGGCTGGATCTTTGTTTATAAGCAGGGAGCGATGGGGGCGGGCGACTATATGTCCAGCAAAATTTTCTTGTTCTTTGCGAGCACATGGTTGGTCAGTTTTCTACAGTAAAATTCCTGGGTTATTTTTTTTCAGATCCAAAGACAAAATATGAACCGGAAAGTTCATGCGTTCTGGTACCTGGCCGTTTACTTTTGTGGGCGTTCTCATGAATTTAGCTACGCTATGTTAAATGTTCTCCTGCGGGAGATCGCCTTCGCATATGGGGTTGGTTGCTTCTTTTTCAACAGGGTTACATGAAGTAGATAGCAAACTGTTTTCGCTGCAACTCCCAGACCTGTGGAAATGGATCCATGAAGTCGGCGGGCCAGGACTATCCGGAATGCATTGTGTAGGCATTGCTAAAGGTAACATATATGCTACTATATGGGTCATATGATAGAGGTTAGAGAATACCTCGATGCAGAGGGAAACAGTCCTTATGCCAAATGGTTCGATCGACTGAATGTGGCCGCTGCGGTCAAGGTGACGACAGCAGTCCATCGGATGGAGCAGGGTAACTTCTCTGATGTGAAAGGTGTGGGTGCTGGCGTCTATGAGTGCCGGATTGATTTTGGCCCTGGTTATCGGATCTATTTTGGGTAGGACGGGGACCGGTTGGTGATATTGCTCGCGGGTGGTACCAAGAAGCGTCAGGACGCAGATATTGCTGCCGCGAAAGGGCATTGGCGCGACTATAAGCGCCGGAAACGGCAAGAGGTGATATGATGGCTTTGACGAAAGATTTTAAGGACACCATACAGGCACGCACCCAACGGGATCCGGCGTTTCGCAAGGCTCTGCTGCAAGGAGGGGTCGAATGCCTGCTCGCTGATGATATCGAAACCGGCAAGGCGGTGTTGCGTGACTACATCAACGCGACGATCGGATTCGAGGAACTCTCCCGGGTTTTCGACAAGTCGAGCAAGAGTCTTATGCGCATGTTCGGGCCGAAAGGGAACCCGCAGGCGAGTAACCTGTTTGCGGTGATCCACTACCTGCAGGAGCAGGAGGGCATACACCTGGAAGTCAAAGCCCGGAAGGTAGCCTAGGGTGCTGTATGGAAGCGTTCAATCGGCAATTTTACCGAGCATTTTGAAGGGTTTTCTGAGCATGGTATTTTTCATGGTATTACCACATGCCCCAATAATTAACCAATTGATATTAAATAGAAAATATTGCTTATTTACAATCGAGTGGGAGTGAAAGGAATTTATAAAGCATTGATATATAAAAATAAAAACAATCCAATTGATAATATAATCTGCATCATCAATGGCATTTTTCATGGTATTTCATGCGTATAGCAAGGAAGAAAACATCGATACCATGCTAAATAGTGTGATGCTGGCATGGTATCAGCCGCATTGCGCATTACCTGTGTGAGCGTGGCCTCAATCCGCTTTCAGCCATTAAAGACCTGATCGGCTCCCGGGCCACGAACGGGATGCATGATTTATAGTACCAGGGTGTTGTTTTATTCAGTAACTCGACGCTTATACCGGTGCTGGGCAACCTTCCATCTGAATGACCGCAAAACCTTGAGCGTGTATGGAACTTTGCTGCTCAGGAGTAGCGTTCTCGGAATGGCAATAACGGCACTGATAGCAATTCAGACGCAAGGGGACTACTGTGTTAACAAAGTCTAAGCCACATCTTTTCCACTATTTACTTGATAAAGATGACTTGCCCGCATGGCGACTGCTCTATGTACTGGTGCCGCAGGTAAGTACAGAGCATGTTCAGATGGGCTCCGAGTCAACAATAAGGTGTGAGTATTCGTCGCGCAGTTTTTCTAGCATCGGTTCAATGTAGCGTTCGCAGAACTGGTTGCTGGAGTTTTTGTTGAAATAGTTTTGCGACTTCGATTCTGATGATTTGAAGTCGACCCGCGAAAGCACGCGGGTCACCAGTGGCTCGCTGAAGGTATCCTGCATTTCACTGAGAATGGCATTTGGTTCACGAGCCTGTTGAGGCGAGTTGCAATAGATGGCGCTTCGGTACTTGTCCCGCATGGAGTGCGGAGAGGTACTTGCATGCGTATGCAGGTGAACATCGATCAAATCAACCAGATCGATTTCCGCCGGGTCGAAGTGCACGATCACCGCCTCGGACCAGGCGTCATCGGGCGGTGATGAGCGCATAAAGCCCTGTTCAACGTGTTGCACGCCCCGCAGCGCCTGGAAAACAGCCTCGGTACACCAATAGCAACCGCCGCCGAAACCAATCTCGTGGTTCATATCATGCCCTGCATTGGATTATGTATCCTGGCCGCGTTTGGGCAGAACCCACTCTGGCCGGGCATAGTGGCAGGTGTAGCCGCTGGGGTAGCGTTCGAGGTAGTCCTGATGCTCCGGTTCGGCCTCCCAGAAGTCACCGACCGGCTCTACCTCGGTGACCACTTTGCCGGGCCACAGTCCGCTGGCATCCACATCGGCAATGGTGTCCAGTGCCATCTGTTTCTGCTCTTCGTTGGTGTAATAGATCGCCGAGCGGTAAGACATGCCACGATCATTACCCTGGCGGTTTGGTGTGGTCGGATCGTGAATCTGGAAGAAGAATTCCAGCAATTTACGATAAGACATCACTGAGGGATCGAAGAGGATTTCGATGCCTTCCGCATGGGTGCCGTGGTTGCGATAGGTGGCGTTGGGGACATCGCCCCCGGTGTAACCCACCCGGGTGCTCTGCACACCGGGCATCTTGCGGATCAGATCCTGCATGCCCCAAAAACAGCCACCCGCGAGTACTGCGCGTTGTTGTGTCATTCAGATGTCCTCCACCTGGTCGAGATAGTCGCCATAGCCCTGTGCCTCCATATCGTCGCGATGCACGAAACACAGCGAAGCGGAATTGATGCAGTAACGCAGGCCGCCACGATCCTGGGGGCCGTCGGGGAAGACATGGCCCAGGTGACTGTCACCATGGGTGCTGCGCACTTCAGTTCGTATCATGCCGTGACTCGTGTCGCGTAATTCATTCACATTCGTCGCGGTAATCGGTTTGCTGAAGCTGGGCCAGCCGCAACCGGAGTCAAATTTGTCTGATGAGGCAAACAGGGGCTCGCCGGAGACGATGTCCACGTAGATACCCGGTTCGGTGTTGTGCAGATATTCACCGCTGCCCGGCGCCTCGGTTCCGTTCTGCTGAGTGATACGGAATTGCTCGGCGTTGAGCTGGGTAATGGCATCGGCGGATTTTTCGTACTTCATGCGTTCATGCTCCTGATGAATCTGACGTAGGCCTGCACCATGAATACTACGATCAATATTGGATGTAGCAGGCAGGGGGCACTTCGGCCAGATGCAGGCCGAAGTGCATCGCCCACCGCGCACCTGGCTGCTCCGGACTTAGGGCGGGAAAACAACGCGACGCTGATCAGCGGGGTCAGAGGAAAAATAGACCAGCGCGGTCAAGTACAGCAAGGGGCTTTTCCGACTTTTGGCGCTGTTTGGGCCGCTCGGTCCAGTAATTGATCCGATCAGTCGTGTCGTGGTCTGGGTGGCATGTCTAGAATGCTGATTTCAGGCAGACATAAAACAACTCGTCGCTTTTGATGAACCGTGAAGCCGACATGGGCCAGACCGTATTTTCTAACGATCCTGCTTATGTTACGAGTCCGGACTCAAGGGTCAATCGGGTGCATCGGTATAGACCGGCTTGCTGACGGCCATCTGGGCCGACGGCGCTTTTCCAGGTCTTAGCGCTTGACGATCAAGCATTACAACATTACACAATCCTATCTGAAAACTCAGGAGTAAGAGCATGAATAAAAGTCCTTTGGGCGTCGCCATGGCCCTCGCGGTCGCAACCATCAGCAGCAACGCCACGGCCGGCGATTACAAGGCCAATCCCAGCACCTTCGCAAGTAGCTATGAACATGTGCAGATCGAACCAGAATGGGCCGGGAAGGATAAGCTCAGCCTCAAGCTGCCAAAGGATTTCCGCCGTTGGGTCTACCTCGGTGCGCCTTTTACGCCCCATGCCTTGAACGGTGGCAAGGCTAGTTTCCCGGAATTCCACAACGTTTATGTTCAGCCGGGCGCCTTTGATCACTATCGCGAACATGGCGTGTGGCCCGAAGGCACCATCATGTTCAAGGAACTACAGTTGATTGATAGCCATGGCAAGAAGGGTGTACAGGAGGACGGCTCTCGTTACGAGCCCTCCGGTCGTGGTTACTTCCCTGGCGCGGTCAATGGCGCGGATGCCGCAGTCAAAGACTCCACTCGCTTCTCGGAATCGAAGAACTGGGGCTATTTCAATTTCGGCCACCACGCGCCGCCTTACCAGGCAGCTGCACCGGCAGCCCCCATCGCGGCCTGTGCAGGCTGCCATATCGCCAACGCCTCGGAAGATATGGTGTACATCGAGTTCTACCGGCCAATCCTGACGCCGCTTGAGCGTGCGGAATAGAGACTGACCCGGCACAGGAACGGGAGCTGCAGCTACGGTTCCCGTTCCTCTGTGACAGGCAGGGACCAATCCAGGTCCCGCTATTGAATGAGAGACAAGCATATGTTTAACCGATTCAACAAAGCCACCGCCCTGGTGCATATCTCGGCTGTGGCGGCGCTACTCGCCGCACCCCTTTCCACCCTGGCGGTGGAATCCGGAACCGCGCAGGACAATGTCTACGCGGCGAAGGTTTGGGACTATGCCCTGGAGCACAAATTCATCGGCGAAGGCCGTCTGCAGAGCTACCCCTTCAAGGGGCACCGCCCTCATGGCAGCATCCAGGAGGTGGTTGCGACCACAGCGGAGATCGACGGGCAAAAGGGACGCCTGATCGTTAAACACAACTACGGCGCCAAGGATAAGCTGACGGTGCAGGACGTCTATGCCAATCCCGATATGAACTACGAGGCGCTGACCATCATGTTCCAGCGGGAGAAGGGTTACGACCCGGACCACAACGACTGGTTCTGGGCGGAATACAAGGCCAACGGCGAGATCATCGTCTATAACGGTGAGGTACTGTCCGGCCGCGCACCGCTGTGCACCGGCTGCCACGCCGCCCTCGGCGGGCCCGACCGGGAGATCTTGAACGGCAAGGAGAAGTAGGATAGCGCGCGAAACCGGGGCGCAGGGAGGCGCCGCCAGCCGTCCCGGCGGCTAAACGGTTGTCGACAAGCCAGAGACACAAAATGCCGGGGGTTTTGGGATGCCGGTTTTCACCACGGCACTTTTTGAAACAACAGGAAGACTGAAGATGATCATAGCCGTATTCAGAAGCACGGTGGCCCCGCGGCACCAAGCGGAATTCGCGACCCGCTACGCGGAGATGTCCAAACTCGTCGCCAAGATCCCCGGCTACCGGGGCCATCAGAACCTGTTTGACGAGGAAAAGCAGGAAAACGTGGTCATCGTCGAGTTCGAGACCGAAGAGGCCTTCGATGCCTGGGACAGGCACCCGGAGCACAAGAAGGCGAAAATGCTCGGCAAGGAGTATATCTTCGACGCCTATGACGTATCCGTCGGGCGCGTTTTCGAACGCCATACCAAGCCTTGAGATTCATACCACATTGTCTCGCCCCAGGGTTGCACTAGGTGTTTCGTTACGGTACATAATGGCCCTGACCAGGGGGCATCGGCTACTGTTCGAGTGCGGATCGTTGATGGCGTTTCTGCCCGCATGATCTCCCCTCGAACCCTACCCAAGACCAGGCTCGTTGCGGCAATCGTCCAAACCACGTACCGCAAGCACCTTGATTCACTGACCTTTGACCAACCCTCCGGGCCTTCCCGTGACAAACAATCAACCTTCCCATTCTTCAGGTGACTCACCATCGGAGCGGAACGACGATTTGATCGGTCTGCAACGCATCGCCTTCGGCGGCGGCTGCCACTGGTGCACCGAGGCGGTATTCCAGGCGCTGCGCGGCGTCGCGCAGGTGGAACAGGGCTTCGTCCGCTCGACGCCGCCGCACGAGGCCTATTCCGAGGCAGTGGTGGTGCACTTCGACCCTGGGCAGATCGGCCTGCGGGACCTGATAGAGATCCATCTTCGCACCCACTCCAGCACATCGAACCACGTGCTGCGTGGCAAATACCGCAGCGCGGTCTATGCCTTGAACCCCAAGCAACTATCAACCGCGCAGGCCATCGTCGGCGAACTCCAGGCGGGATTCGACGCGCCGCTGGTCACCAGGGTGCTCCGGCTGGCCGACTTCAAACCCTCGCAGGAGCGTTTCCAGAACTACTATCGCAAGCACCAGGGCAACCAGTTTTGCGAGCGCTATATCGATCCGAAGCTGCAGCGCTTGCGCGCCCGGTATGCGAGATTCGCCGCAGAACCCAGCTGATCCCACCGTCATGTCGTCCATCATTCGATCCTGCCGCTTCGACACCGACCGCCTACTCGTCAAAGAATGGCACTCTTTGAGCGGGGCGCAATGGGATGCCCCAGACCACCTCGCTGGGATTGTGCGTGGTCTGTTGACTCCGGAGGTGACCCGGTCACTGCCCGAGCTTTGGCATGGCACCTATTCCCTGGGGCGTGCCCGGGAGTGGATCGCGCAACGGGATCTCGAGGGCAGCACCCTGCTGGTGCTCGATCGAGCGTGCCATAAGCCACTCGGCCTGCTGATCCTGTTCGAGATCGACCCGGGTAACGGCCGGGGCGTGGAGATCCATCTCGGGTATCTGTTGGCCGAGCCAGCCTGGGGCAAAGGGCTGGCCAGCGAGCTGATCGGTGGGTTCGTCGCCTGGTGCCGCAACCAAGACGTCGCCCTGGTGGTTGGTGGAGTTGAGCCCGGCAATATCGGCTCGCGGCGGGTTCTGGAGAAGAACGGCTTCAGCCGCCAGGCGCGATCGGCCGAACCGCTGTTCGAACTGCGTCTTTCTCCGGCGGCGCGGTAATCAGGCTTGCGGAAGGGCTATTTCGACGCTTGAGACGGTATGGGCGAATGACCCAGCCGGTCAACAGGCTCACCCGGTCACCTCCGTCGTGCTTGCTCCGGCACAAGGCCTGGTCGGAACCGGGGGCGGTTTTGCTGCTCACGCGTATCCCCGCAGGTACTCGATGGCCGCATCCGGGTCCAGGTGGAAGTCACTGAACACCACCCGGTTCTCGGGATTGATGAAAATGAACCAGGGGGTGCCGCCGGTGCAGTAGGCGCGCATGAGGTTGGAGCGGGAGTTGCCATCGTCCCCGGCGTCGTGGCCGAAGGGGATCGGGATTTGGTATTTTCCGCGGGTCTCCAGCATGGCGTCGTAGGTATTGGTATCGAACCCCTCGAACACTGTCTGCACTGCCAGGAAGGCCACCCGGTTGCTGTCCGGCAAGGCTTCCACCATCTTCTTCAGGTCTGGAAAGCCCTTGCTGTGGCACCCGGGACACCAGCTCTGGAAGCAGTACAGCACCTTAAAGCGGTCCCCCAGCGAGGCCAGGGTGACCGGAGCAGTCGGTTCTCCCCGGGCATCCACCCAGTCCTTGACGTTGAATTCGGCAGCCGGGGCGGGGTTGCCGCTGCGATCGGTCATGGTTTCATGCTCCCTGTCGGGGTTTGTTCCCCGAGTTCGGACCACATTTGCCGCAGGGTGTCGTCGGCCAAGGCGAAGTGGTGGTACAGCGCGGCCGCTACGTGCCCGGCCAGCAACAGCGGCAGCAACAGTTCCGAGCCGCTCTCGACGTGGAAATAGTAGAACCACCGGGTCAGGCCAAGGTTATCACTGGCGCCCAGCCAGGCGTCGAATTCGCCCAGGTGGCTGGCGCGGGGAAAGTAAACCTGGTTCAGCAACGGGATGTCGAAATCGATACCCAGGTAGGCGGCCAGTGGCATCAGGATCAGAAAGCCGTACAACAGGTAATGCACCGCCAGTGAGCCGAGGCGCTCCCAGAGGCGCAGGCGCACCGGCCGGGGCCGCGGCAGGATAAAGCGCAGCGCGAAGGCGGCAATCCCCAGCACAAACACGGCGACGCCGAGATTCATGTGCGCCACCAGCCAGTACCAGTTGGCCGCCTCCCCCTGCAGGGTGAAGGTAACGCGGTAGTAGGCGGAGATATAGGTCGCCAGCACCACTGTGGCGATAATCCAGTGCAACAACCGCGCGAGCAGGTGGTAAGACGGCATCTATCCGGGGGCCCCGATCACTCGAAAAAGGGCGTCTCGCCCTGGGCCAGCTTGAGCCGGGTCCACAGGTTCATGTTGATCACCACTGCCGCGATCTCGGCGATTTCCACCTCGGAGAAATGCTCAGCCAACTTGTCGTGGTAGCCCTGGAAGCCTTTGTGTGAGCCTTTTGTCAGCACATCACAATAGGCCAGCGCCGCTTTTTCGGTGTCCTCGTACAGTTCGCTGTTCCACCAGGATGAGATGTTATCCACCTTGACAGTGGGGAGGCCCAGCTCACGTGCGGCCTTGGCGTGCAGAATCACGCAATAAGCGCATTCGTTCTTCTGCGCCACCCGCAGGCGTAGCAGTTGGGCCAGGCTTCGGTCGATACTCAACTGCGCCGTGTAGCCGACCGCCTTGGCCATTTGCTTCGCCAGACCATGAAACGGGATCAAATCGGGATCGAAGCGGGTGTTTTTAAAGGTGACGTTTTTTTCCAACGTGGTTCTCCAATCAGTGGGGATTCAAGTGCTCGGATTGGCCTTCATGCGCTGCGCTAGGAGGAACAGTCCGATCAGGCTGGCCAACATGCAGGCAAAGGAGACAAGGGAGTGGGGCGCCATACTGGGGATGCCGATAAGTAGCATCCCGTCATTCCCGCCAGGGATCATAATGGCCGCCCCACCCATCAACATGCCCCCTGCCGTGGAGGCAACAAAGCCGCGCCAACTGGGAAGCCGCAGCTGAAAACTGCCATCGCGAATCGCTGCGGTGATTCCCCCCGCGATCAGGCCGAGGGTGGACAACGCAGCCAGTTGTGTCGGTCCTGGTGCTCCGGTATCGAGGGCCTTGCGGGTGACCTGCGTCAGCACCGAGCCGTAATCCCAACCGCTGACACTGCCAAACAGCAGCCCGCCACCAACTCCGATCGCGAACATGATCGAAATCGAAGCGCGGTTACGTCGCACCAACCCGGCTGTTCCATCGCGATGGAACAACATGACCAGTACCAGAATTGCCATGGTAGCCAGCCAGAGCGCTGCGACCAGTCCCTGATCGGCGACCAGTGGCGCCAGATCCAGTGGCGGCTTATACCCGGCAAGCATTCCATCGGCGACCACCACGCCCAGTGACAGCCCGAGCAGCGTCCCCATGTAGGTCAGGTTGCCTCTCACGAGATGGATGAAAGTGCCAAAGAAGCACCCCTGGTTAATATAGGTCCCTATTCCCAGTATCAGGCCGCCCAGCAAGGCGATAGCCAGGGAGGTGTGGGACCAGGACAGCGCGACCAGCTGCGAGTCGCCCCAAGATAGCGGTATCAGCACCACGCCGGCCCAGGCCGCCGCACCGAGAAAGGCGAGCAGGCTCCGGGCGCTGTGTTTTGTGGCGATCTCCATGGCTGCGACGTACGTGCAGAGCCCCCCGCGCTTCACCGCGAATCCGACGGTAAAGGCGATGGCAACGGTGATCATCGGGAAAGGGAAAGTGGGGGGCATCCTAAGCGCTCAACAGTGGGTCATGTGGATGTTTTCAGGGGGGCTCTGGCGAAATGAAAAGCGTCGTTCCTAATTTAAACAGGGAAAATCAGGTGCTCAGTTCGTCGATCAAGGTTGCGTGGAGTGCGTCAATCTTGTCCAGCACCGGGTGACCCTGCACTTGATACAGGCCAGTGTAGTCACTGCTGTCCTGATACAGCAGCCAGGTCTCACCGTCCTTTTCCACTACCGCCAGTCGCAGGGGAAAATCCAGACCCATAAACATGTCTTGCTGCATCAGCAGGGTGCCTGCCTGAGGATTACCAAAAAGCAGTACGCGAGAGGCACCCATATCAAGATCAACCCCTTGGGCGTTTGCCTGATGGTCTATCTCGGCAAAGATATGGAAGCCCTTGTCCGTCAGGGATGCCTTGAGCTGCTCGGTGGCATCCTTTACGGCAAGGGGGAGTCGCTTTTTTTTCATACCAATTGATTCCGTGAAATCATTCTTTTGAAGCCTGCCCCCGGTAGTGGGCGCCGGCGAGTAAAATGGCCAGGTATCAGCGCATCAGCGTTGGATAGGCATCCGCGTGGATCCAGTCATCCTGCTTGGGGGGAACGTGGCAGGACAGGAGTTCTTGACGTAGATCCATTCGCGATAGGCTTGGGGGCGCTGCTACTCGCCATCCTTAAGGGGGTAAGCATCTGAAGCGAAGGCCGAAGTTGCGGCAAGGCCTCGCAGAACGGAAGCAGTGGTAAGTGCGCGGCCGATGCCAATATAATGACGATTTTTCACGGTTATTAATTCCTGAGGTTTGGGGTGCCGCAAATCTTGCAAAGAACCGGCGGCATTCCTTCGATAACGTCCATCAATGATACTGATGGTGGAGTTAGCGCGACATTGCCGGGAGGATTGAATAGGTGGCCGAACGGATCAGCTCTGCAGGGAATTCAGACGTCCTTGAACAAGTCCTGGATGTGCTTCGTTTCCGGGGCAGCATTTTCTTCCGTTCCGGCCTTGCCGCCCCCTGGGGTATGTCCCTGGAAGAGTTGGGGAGGCCGCGTTTCCATATCTCGATGTCCGGTAGCTTCTATATCGGAGGCTCTGGGCTGTCCGCGCCACAGCGTGTGGAAGAGATGGAAATCATTCTCCTGACCGGTGGGTTTTCCCACTGGATCGCCGACCAGCCCGGACGTCCTCTTGTCCCCGGTGTGCAGGCCTATGAATCCTGCGAACTGGGCTCGCCCCTGTTTCAATTCGGTGACATCACCAACAGTGTGATCTGCGGGCAGGTTCGTTTCGACGAGACTATTTCGCACCCGTTTCTCGATACGCTCCCACCGATCATCCACATTCCTCACATAGAGCGGAAGTCTCCGCTTTGGCAACTGGTGGAATTGATCGACGCTGAAACCACCCAGGGTCTGCATAGCAACAGTTACATTGTTGATCGGCTGGTCGAGGCCCTGTTTCTCATGCTGTTGCGTCAGCATGCCCGCCAAGCAGACTCACACAGCGGATTCCTCGGAGCCTTGAACGATCACAGAATCCACAAGGCCCTGACTCTGATTCACCAGAAACCGGAAAGGCCCTGGACCATCGACGATATGGCGGCGAGCGTTGGCATGTCTCGAACGACGCTGGTGCGCAAGTTTCGTGACCAGGTGGGCGTGGCACCGATTGAGTATCTGACGAGTTGGCGCCTGATTCGGGCAAGGGACATGATGTCAAACTCCGGAAAGTCACTTGAAAAGATTGCCGAGGAGGTGGGCTATTCCTCCGCCCAGACCCTGGCCAGGGCATTTAAGCGGCACTTCGGTTATTCGACCAAAGTCGCAAGAGAGACATAACCGGCACTGCAAACGCCTGGTCGAAGCATTCAGTCTCTTTGTCAGTAAGACACTGGCGCTTTGGATATCCGACGTTCCACCTTCTATGGCTGGTTAAAACGTTACCACGGGGGTATCGATGGTCTTGAGGAGCTCAAGCCAATCTGGCAAGGTATGGAACAAGATACCCTAGGATCATCTTGTACCCATTATCGAGGTGGCGCTGGATCAGCCGGAACCCCCCCCGTCATATCGCACTCACCTATACTGACAGCAGAGAATTTTTTGTCTCAGAATCCAGCGTGTATCGGCTTCTCAAGGTTCAGGATCTGATCACCAGTCCCGCTTATGTCCTGATGCAGGCCAGTGATAAATTCCAGCATCCCACTAGGCGGGTGAATAGACTGTGGTAAACCGCCTTACCTATTCCAAGATCGTTTGCTGGAGCTGGTATTACTTATCCATTGTGCTGGATGATTACCCTCGTTTTATTATCGCTTGGCTGCTCTGTACCTCTATGGCCGCCCAGGATATCGTAGATACCCATGGATGATGCCCTTGAGTTCACCGAAATCGCTCAGGTGGAGATCAGGCATAAGCCCAGACTGTTGAGTGACAATGGTCCATGCTATTCGGCAGGGCGATTGCGGACCACGCGCTTTCACAGTCTCTCGGCTATCCGACCACGGTTTGTCTTGCTACGGCGATAGAGGCGGACTAGAAAACCTATCACCTGCTACTGGAGAAAGCGAGCCGTGGAAGCCTGGACGTTAACACCTGGCTTTATTTCTATGCCGATATGGTCATCAAGGCACAGAAAATTGCCAGGGAAGAAGTGGACTTTGTACTGGTTAAGACGCGGTTCTACGAAGCCTATTGTGACCAACTGAATGACCGGCAGGCCAGGATGGTGTCTCGGGTATTTGCTGAAGGTCGCAGGGGCTTTGAAGGCGGAATGACGACCAGGAAATATGAAATGATCACCAGGTGCGCCAACCGAACGGCCAGAGGTGATTTGTCAGACCTGGTTGCCAAAGGGATCATCATCCCGTTGCCGGGTGGAGGCAGAACGACGCGTTATGAGTTGAACATTTCCGAACATCAGGTCAGATTTGGTTTAGGAAGAAATGGTTTACCATGTGAGCAGGTGAATTTTTTTGTGTTGATTAGCAGGAATTTCTGAGCATGGTATTTTTCATGGTATTGCCAATTGTCAGGAAATTAAGTCATTGAAAATGAAAGCCAAAAATTGCTTGTTTACAATCGAGTGGAAGTGACCTGAATTTGTAACGCATTGATTTATAAAAATTAAAATAACCTAATCGACAATATTATCTACATCATCAATGGTATTATTCATGGTATTTTCCGCACGCTGTAACGCCAAAACCGGTGATACCATGAGGGGTAGATTGATGCTGGCATGGTATGAGCCGCGCTGAGCGTTACTTATTTGAGCAAAGCCTCAGCCCGCCGGCCATTAAAGACATGATCGGCTCCCAGGCCACGAAGGGGATGCACGTCCTTGCTTGTTTTGCGCCGAAGATGGCGGAGTGCGGCGTCTGGAGTGACAGCAGTAATCTGACCACTATCGAGACCTATCCTTCGGCCTGCAAAAGTTCAGAAACCATTCATGCACTGCGCCGACCTTACTCCGCGCTCACTCATACAGACTCCGAAGCCCTGAATAGCGCTTTTATTTTGAAAGAAAAAGACATACACTTTTCTTTCAAAAAATGGGTAAGCACGCAGACAGTACCGACAGTAGGATCCTCCGCCGGATTCAGGGCCGCAAGCGGGGCTGGGTCTTTACGCCCGACAGTTTTACGGATCTTGGTACTCGCCGGGCTGTCGATCTTGCAATGATGCGGCATCGGAACAGCGGCCTTATCCGCCAGCTGGCCCGGGGACTGTACGATTACCCGAAAATTGATCCCCAGTTGGGTCCGTTGCAACCATCGACGGATGATATCGCAAGCGCACTTGCAGGTCGCGACGCCACCCGGCTTCAACCCTCTGGGGCCTACGCAGCCAATTTGCTTGGGCTCTCCACGCAAGTCCCCATGAAGGTCGTTTATTTAACGGATGGTCGCTCGCGGACTGTCCATGTTGGCAAGCGCCAGATCATCCTGAAGCACACGACTCCCCGCAATATGGCCACTGCGGGAAAGATCAGTGGGTTGGTGATCCAGGCACTGCGCCACCTGAGCCGGAATAACGTCGATCAGCAAGTCGTCGCACAGCTCGATCGTCGGCTCGATGACGATGCACGCAAGCAACTGGTAAAGGATATTCGATATGCCCCGGCCTGGATCGCCGATATCTTTCGTTCACTGGCCGATCGGGAAAGCGCAGCATGAAAGAATTTATTGGGATGTCGGAAGAACGTCGCCGGCTCGTCTATACGGAGACGGGCGCGCAACTGAATCTGTTCGAGATTGCCGTCGAAAAGGACTTCTGGGTTTGTTGGACGCTGGGAAAATTGTTCAGTCTGCCCGAATGGGGCAAGCATCTGACGTTTAAGGGTGGTACGTCGTTATCCAAGTGCTGGAATCTCATCGAACGTTTTTCCGAAGATATCGATATCGTCATCGACAGGGAAGCCTT
>Ga0316190_10000986_pt1 | contig 20380 bp, 18 predicted proteins | sample Eddworburrow2_MG_FD_204929 | JGI IMG/M metagenome (GOLD analysis project Ga0316190, IMG submission 204929) | Coastal sediment microbial communities from Maine, United States - Eddy worm burrow 2 | ecosystem: Environmental > Aquatic > Marine > Coastal > Sediment | place: USA: Maine | collected... | reverse complement strand
CCCCTAATTCTGCTCGCTCAGCCACATGACGCAGTCGATCAAAATTTATATTGGCTCCACTTTCTATAGCAATTAGATGCTCATTTGTGCACTGCTCTCGATGCACGTACTTCTTTAACCCTGCAACTGCTAAAGCGCCTGCTGGTTCTGGAACCGTCCGGGTATCATCGAAAACATCCTTTATCGCGGCACATATCTCATCTGTATTGACGAGTATCACCTCATCTACACACTTTTTTGCAATACGAAAGGGCTCTTTACCCACCTGCCGCACTGCAACACCATCAGCAAAGATACCTACCTGTTTTAAAGTTATACGACGTCCTGCTTCCAGTGCGTGATGAAGGGATGGTGCGTCTTCTGGTTCTACGCCAATCACTTTTATCTCTGGTCGCACGTATTTTATATAGGCTGCTACTCCAGCGATTAAGCCACCACCACCAACTGGAATGAATACCGCTTTAATCTCATCCATATGTTGGCGGAGCAGTTCCATACCAATTGTGCCTTGCCCTGCAATCACATCAGGATCATCAAAAGGATGCACAAAGGTTGAACCTTGTTCTTTTGCAAGAACCAGTGAATGCGTATAGGCCTCATCATAAGAGTCGCCATGAAGCACAATCTTGGCTCCCAGGTTGCGCACTGACTGTACTTTTATGGGTGGTGTGGTTTTTGGCATGACAATCAAGGCGCGCAGCCCCAGTCGCTTTGCTGACAACGCCACGCCTTGTGCATGATTGCCTGCGGAAGCTGCAATCACTCCCTTCTCTCTGGCAGCAGGCGAAAGATTTACCATCTTGTTATAAGCGCCGCGCAGTTTAAAAGAGAATACGGGTTGCAGATCTTCACGCTTGAGATAGATCTGATTATTTAATCGTTGAGATAGTCGTGAGGCCAACTCCAATGGCGTCTCTTTTGCCACGTCATAAACGCGAGCTCTTAGTATTCTTTCTATATACGTTTGGGGCATATTACTGCGCCTCTATCAATAATCCAGATATGAGGATACTGAACCTATGAAACCTGCATGACAATAGCTGTTCAACTTCGCTTGCGACTTTATTTTTTTGCGCCGAAAATAGACAGCAATTACTCAACCAGCTTCTTTACATGTGAGAGCCAAAATGTCACAAGATGAACTCAAAAGACTAGCAGCAAAAGCCGCCCTGGAATATGTCGAAGAAAACAGCATTGTAGGGGTTGGCACAGGCTCCACAGTCAACCACTTTATTGACCAGTTGGCAGAGATTAAACATCTTATCGATGGCGCAGTCTCAAGTTCAGAAGCATCCACAGAGCGTATGAAGGCACACGGCATACAAGTTTATGACCTCAATGCCTCAGGACAGCTTGATCTCTATGTCGATGGGGCTGATGAATCAACCAAACATCTGCATCTCATTAAAGGCGGTGGCGGTGCGTTGACCCGCGAAAAGATAGTGGCTGCAGCCAGTAAGAAATTTGTATGCATCGCCGATGGCAGCAAACTAGTCGACAGACTTGGCAAGTTTCCACTGCCTATAGAGGTCATCCCAATGGCGCGTAGTTATGTGGCACGCGAACTGGTCAAACTTGGTGGCACCCCTATATGGCGTGAGAATTTCATTACCGATAACGGCAACCTGATTCTGGATATACATAATTTGGATATCATGGAACCGGTAAAAATGGAGAAAGAACTGAACAATATTGCGGGCGTTGTTACTGTCGGTCTTTTTGCGGTACGTCCGGCGGATGTGTTGATATTGGGTACAAAAGAGGGAATAAAAACTATCACTTGATTTGTGCTAATCACAAGTTGACCTGACAGTCGTCTCTATGTTTTGATCCAGTCATCGAAATGAATAGGCAGGATAGCTTCATTGGCCGTCGAGCATGCTAACTGTGAGCAATAATTTTTCAGCTTCTACATTAAGGTAAGAAAACCAATGCGTATGAAAAATATATTTCTAACGACCGCTATCACAGCGGCAATGATCAGCTCTTTTTCTGTGCAGGCAGGCACAGGCCCAATTGTCTATGGCAAGCTACATGCCACTGTTGATCACGTGGACTTCGATGGTGCCACAGGTGATTACTGGCAGGTAGAAAGTCGTGGTTCACGCCTTGGCATCAAGGGCAGCGAAGATCTGGGTAATGGCTTGAGCGCTATTTACAAGATGGAGTTTGGGGTTGATATTGATGGAACCGTCAACACATTATCTACACGCAACCAGTATGTTGGCCTGTCCGATAAGCGCTGGGGCACCTTCCTATTAGGTAACCATAACACCTCAGCTAAGGTGATGACTAATAAGGATATATTTGATGACAGAATAGCGGATTGGAATGAGGTTGGCTTCACCGGCGGCTCTGGCGCCATTGCTGAGGATAACCGCGTTGCAAATGCCATCATGTACACCACGCCAACCTTCAACAACTTCACCTTCTCAGCGATGGTAACACCAGGTGAAACTGATGAGGATGATGAGATTAATGGCAACATTACCTCTATCGCAGGAAAATATAGCAACGGCCCATTATACGTAGGGCTTGCTTATGAAGAGTCCGAGTTTCAGGGTGATGATAGCGCAAATCCTACACGGGATGATCAGGAAAAGTGGCGCATATTTGCCAGCTACAAGATCGGGGATTTCATGGTTGGTGGCATGTATCAAGACATAGAAGGTGACGGTAACCTACAGGATGTTGATGCTGATGTCTGGCGGATTAACGGCACCTACACCTTTGGAAATAATGAACTGAAGATCGCATACCAAGCGGGTGAAGTGGATGATGACCGCACTGCATCTGCGGCCTACGATTCACCAGAGTATGATACCTTCACCATCGGTTTGGATCATAGGCTAAGCAAGCGCACTGAACTCTATGCAATTTATACTCAAACCGATACCAATGGCGACGCTAAAAATGCGGCCTCTCTTGGTGCTGGTACTGACGATTGGGATGCCATTAGCTTTGGCATGGTGCATGATTTTTAGAGTATCAAGAGGTAAGCAGAGCCAGCAAAATACTTAAATTTACAGATCAACATACAATAGTTGCTAACCTCATTTTCAGCTCTGCAAACCCTAATTTAAAGGCTATATGAAAGTTAATCTACTGCAAGGCTAGTATCAGGCGATACTTCCTTGCAGGGCAGGTTAAAAATTAGACCAGCCTTCAATATTTACACGCTCTTAGTGCAAGACCTGCATACTTACGAAATCAGCAAGCCAACATGATTGTAGTCCCACAATTGAAACGCAATTAGGCTAATGTGGGGCTGGGCCACCTTATGTCGCCACATGCAATCAACAAAATTGATGAGACTTCTATTTGGCATAATTTCCTAAGTGAAACCAACGAAGCATAGGCTCAGTAATGGATAAAACAAACCACCTCCCCAACGTACGGAATATGTACGAAAATTACCCATTTCCTCTCCGTGACCCCCGTGATGAAAAGCGTCGCCTGCATACCTGCGAGATGGAGATGCTTCCCAAGATTAACCACTACTGCTATCGAGGGCGGCAATCGTTTGACCAAGGGTTTCGCGCACTGGTGGCAGGAGGTGGCGCTGGGGATGCGGCCATTTACCTTGCGCACCACCTAAAAGGGCGTAATGCAGAGGTTGTTTACCTCGACATGAGTACAGCCAGTATGGCAATAGCAAAAGAACGCGCCGCTATTCGCAAGCTGGATAACATCCAATGGATTCATGGCTCAATATTGGAGCTGCCGAAGCTGGGACTCGAGCCCTTTGACTATATTAATTGCGTTGGTGTGCTCCATCACATGGCTGACCCGGACGAAGGACTAAAAGCCTTGTCTGCGGTTCTTGCTCCAGGTGGTGCTATGGGGCTCATGGTCTACGGGCATTACGGCCGACTGGATATCTATGCAACCCAGGACCTGATGCGCCATGCCAATTGCAACGAACCTGATTTGGCACGCAAGGTTGAAAATGCAAAGGCGCTACTGAGGTGTCTGCCTAACAGCAATCTTCTCATGCGAGGTCGGGCGCGAGACAGCGTTCTGCACCAGCTCTTTAACGATGACTCAAACCTGGTTGATGCCTTTCTCCATGAGCAAGACCGTGCATATACGGTGCCCGAGGCCTACCAGTTTGTTGAAGGCGCGGGTCTGAATCTCATCGAGTTCACCAACTACGAACAGAAGGATGGCGTATGCCGGGTTGAGTATGATCCGATGTGGTACGCAAGGAGTGAACCAACGCTCGCCCAGACACTCACCGACTTGAGTAAGCGCGAACGTCAGGCTGTGGCGGAAGTGATCAACGGCTGTATCGGGTTACATGCATTTTATGTGACCAAAGAGACAGATACGATTGCTCGCTATGAGGATCCGGAAAATGTGCCGAGTTACCTTACGGCTGGTGCCCTTGCCCAATGCCGCCGGATACAGAATCTGCCTGAAGGCTCCGAGGTTACAGTTGGCTTGCGCTATGGAAATCAAATCGCACTTAATTTTGGACCACTGGCAATTGAGCTCATCAGCCTCATTGATGGGAAGCGAACCCTCGGTGATATTGCTGAGCATCTCTCAAAGAAACACGCTGCTAACGGGGCACCAAATTCAGCACAAATGTTGCAGCAGCTCGCTTCTGAACTGGATATCCTGAATATGATGAACTGGATTGCCCTGCGTCATTGTTCAGTGTCGGAGATTCCGCCGCTTGAGGTCTCTGCATCGTTTACGTTATCTTCATCCAAGTGACTTTGTAGAATTAAGGGTCAGGTCTTGCTGTAATGCGCTTGCCAGCGCTTACATTAGGTCTGTACCCATAGAATATGGGGGGTGCTTCACCATATCCCTTCCCTGATGGCAGCCACAACGATGTTTTTCCCTATTGATCATGAAAGCTGCTACAGATCCATTAAACGCCAAATATTGAAAGGAGAGTTTAAAAGCCCTCTTGCGGAAGGCTCTTATTTTCAAACCGCTCCCAAGCCGAGAACTTGAACTGCATTCACAGCTAAATAGGGAAATACTTTTAGCCAGCTAATGCCTTTTCTTCTTTTAGGGAAGTCCTAATACATCTGGGATGGGGTAATAATTGAAGGTTGGCTGTTTAATATCTGATTTTGCATCCAAATTTCGGGCAAAAAAAACGGAGCCCGAAGGCCCCGTCTTAATGCTGCAAGTTTTAAGCTAATGCTTAGAACTTGTGCTTGAGACCAACACCAAAGGCGTCAGTATCGTTGTTGCTACCTGAACGCTCATCTTCGGTCTGGGTGTAAACAGCATAGACCTGAGTGCGCTTGCTGAAGTTGTGATCTACACCCAAAGCAAAGGCTTCATATTCCATGTCAGCGGCAGCGGCTACATCCTGCTCACCTTCCTGCCACATGCCTTTAACAACGGTGTTGCCGAATGTGTAGGAAGCAGCCAGCTGCCATGTTTCCGCATCAATGTTGTTGACCAAGTTTACGTTTTCTGTCTCATGGTACATACCACTGAGTCTGAAGCCAGCAATATCGTAGCTAGCAACTAGGCGCCAGGTCTCTTCTTCATTTGTGTTGTTGGCGTTATCGTTATCGTACTCTTCCCAGCCAGCAGCAACATAGATTGGGCCGTTGGTATAGCGGGCACCAATAGAGGAAAATTCATCAGCAATGCCGTCATCTGCAGCTGACTCACCTGGAGCAACCATAGCTGCAACCTCAAAGCCACTAAACTTAGGTGACTTATAGAGGATAGCGTTGTTTTGGCGGTCAGCACCTTTTTCTTCCATGTTATCTACGCCAGTGGCGCCTTGCACTTCATTCCAATCACCCAGCTTGGTGTTGAACATGTCACGGCTGATGGTCAGCATCTTGATGACGTCGTCCTGACGACCCAGAGTCAGAGTACCGTAGTTCTTGTGTGACAGGCCAACGTACTGGTTGCGTGAGCTAAGACCAGCGTTGCTGTCCTGAAGGCCGTAACCGGTAGTGTCATTAGTGCGATCCTGGTCAACCTGGAACTCCATCTTGTAGATGGCGCTCAGACCATTGCCCAGATCTTCGCTGCCCTTGATGCCGAACAGTGACTGGCGGCTGTTTACACGCCAGGAATCAACGTTAGTGCTGTCGTCGTCGATGGTCTCAACTGCAAGGTGAGCAACACCGTATACGGTAGGGCCAGTGCCAGCAGCTTGAACGGCCAGTGGAGCAACCATTGCAGCAGCAACGGCTAGAGTAAGTAGTTTTTTGTTCATTTAAGAACTCCCGCTAGAGTTATTTATAGAAATAAAGTTGTGCACGGAGAAATATAGTCCTGCTTTAGTGGTTATGCAACATCTTTTTGCAAAAAAAACCACAATAATCTATTTTGTTGTAAAAATGATACGTTTTATCGGGCCATTCTGTGATGCTTTTTATATTTATCTATATATTTCAGTTAGGTTAACTATTTTTGTTAAAGAAGCATCTATCACGATCTAAAATCTGATAATGGTTAAATCACAAATCCAACAGCGCAAAAAGCAACAAGGAGCTGTGGCTTGTTGTAAAGCTGCGCATATCTAAGTTGGAAGCTTTTGTTATATGTCAGGCAAGTATTAAACGGATTTTTCAGCAACATTACTGAGTCGTTTGCAGTTCTCATCCTGGTTTGCATATGGCAGACTGCATTGGGTGTGGCTGGCGGACTAGGGTTATTCCGCACATCCATGTGCTGCACCCCTTTGGGGCCAGTATCGTTTTACTCAGCTGTTTGAAATTGCTTCCGGGCAATTTCATCGAATCTTTTATGGTTCTTATCCTGGTCCACTGAATGGACTCGATCTGTAGATGCAATAAAGCCCGCGTGCCAGCGGGCTTTATTGGTGTTGGCTGGCGGACTAGGATTCGAACCTAGATTGAAGGAGTCAGAGTCCTCCGTCCTGCCATTAGACGATCCGCCAATAAATAGCCGGGAACCAGAGTTCGCGGCTATTGCAAACCGTTTTAACGTTTTGAGAACTGTGGGCGCTTGCGTGCTTTGTGCAGGCCAACCTTCTTACGCTCAACCTTACGAGCATCACGAGTAAGGAAGCCAGCTTTACGTAGCGGGCTGCGCAGTGATTCATCAAATGCAGTCAAAGCACGGGCGATGCCATGACGGATAGCGCCAGACTGGCCTGTTGTGCCACCACCTTTGACGGTGATGTTTAGGTCAACCTTGCCCAGCATTTCGGTAACTTCGAGAGGCTGACGCACGACCATGCGTGCGGTCTCACGACCAAAAAACTGATCTAGCGGACGACTGTTAACTACGATGTTGCCATTTCCGAGAGTCATAAATACTCGTGCGGCTGAGCTTTTACGGCGTCCGGTGCTATATGTGGTGGTTTCTGCCATGGTCTGATTCCGATAATAATTTAGGCTAATTGAGCGCTACTAGATATCCAGCGGCTGTGGCTGCTGGGCGGTATGCTCGTGTTCAGGGCCGGCGTAAACCCGAAGCTTGCCAAACATGGCGCGGCCAAGTGGGTTCTTTGGCAGCATTCCCTTAACGGCAGACTGAATGGCGCGTTCTGGGGCTTTGGCCAGCAGCTTTTCCAAGCTGATGGATTTAAGGCTACCAATGTATCCGGTGTGATGATGGTACATTTTGTCCTTCATCTTGTTGCCCGTCACGTGGATCTTCTCTGCATTCACGACTACGATGTAGTCGCCAGTGTCCACGTGCGGTGTATATTCAGGTTTGTGTTTGCCACGCAAGCGGTGCGCGATCTCGCTAGCCAACCGGCCAAGGGTCTTATCGGTTGCATCTACTAGGTACCAATCGCGGCGTACTTCTGCCGGCTTTGTGCTCACGGTCGTCATCTGGACGGCTCCAAAAAGGGATCCTAAAAAACTGCTAGAAAAAAGAGGCCGAATACTACCGGAGTCCTGGCTTTGTTACAAGTGGAGTTTGAATCAATTTTTCAATACGTTTACCTTGTCCATGGAATCCGATAGTCTGCCGATCTTTAATTATTACCGCTATCTTGCCTAATTTACTGTGACCCCTGAACAGCTGCTCCAAGAATCTGATCTTTGCGTTAAGTGTGGGCTTTGCCTGCCGTATTGCCCAACCTATCGGATTACACAGGATGAAGGGGACTCTCCACGAGGACGAATTGCGTTGATGCAGGCTGTGACCTCAGGGCAACTAGAAAGTACACTGCGGCTGCATGCCCATCTAAATCGTTGTTTGGGGTGCCGGGCTTGTGAAAGGGCATGCCCATCGGCTGTGAAATATGGCAAGTTGATTGATGGCATCAGAGCCATTAGCCATCAACAGGGTGGCAGCATCGGGTGGTGGATCAAAAAAACAGCCCTCAAGCTAGCTTCCAGGCCTCTGTTGCTGTCCCTGGGTGCAACAGTCGTGCAGCGACTGCCTCGCCGCCATTTGCAAAAGCTTGGCAGTCAAAACCTGAAACGGATCATTGGATTCAGCCTTGATGTTTCTCACCCTATAAAGTGGCGCGCCACATATCCACCGATTAATAAAAGAGTGGGGCAGGTTGGTCTTTTTCTGGGTTGCATCAGCCGTTTCAGTGATCAGGCTGCACTATTGAGTGCCATCCAGGTGCTCAATCATTTGGGATGGGAGGTTGTTATACCTCCAAAGCAGACTTGCTGTGGTGCGCTCCACCAGCATGCGGGTGATCCGGCTATTGCGCAGGAACTCAAAACAGAGAATCAAGCTGCATTTGGTGGTCAGCCACTAGAGGCCATCCTGACTATTGCCAGTGGATGCGGTGCCCATATAAAAGAGTACGGAAATCTCTCCACCTCTACCTATGACATTAGCGATTTTCTAAATCAGCAACCCTGGCCTAAACAGATCAAATTAAGACCGCTCCCTCAACCAGTTGCTGTGCATGATGCCTGCAGTCTGCGAACAGCTGACTCTGTATATCAACTACTGAGCCGAATCCCTGAGATTGAGTTAATCCCTTTAGCTGAAAATACCCTTTGCTGTGGTGCCGGTGGCATCAACTTGGTTACTGAACCACAGATGGCAGATGCACTACTGGCTCCAAAACTGGAAAGTCTACAGGCATCTAAAGCAACCATTCTGCTCACCTCCAATACCAGCTGTGCCTTGCATTTCGCAGCTGGAATCCGCAAGGCTGGATTAAATATTGAGGTGTTGCACCCCGTTCAACTGCTGGAGAGGCAGCTTTTAGACAATGACAACCCCATTGGATAGCTTGCAACAAGATTGGAAGAGCTTTGAACAAGAGCATGTTTGGCACCCCTATGCTGCCATGCCTGCTGCCGTGCCGCCTTTTGCGGTCAGCTCTGCCAGTGGTGTTCACATTAAACTGGAAGATGGCCGTGAGCTGATCGACGGGATGTCATCCTGGTGGGCGGCCGTTCATGGATACAACCACCCCGTTCTCAATGAAGCCATTCAGTTACAGCTGGAGAAGATGTCTCATGTGATGTTTGGTGGGCTGACACACAAACCAGCAGCAGAGCTTGCTGCCCTGTTGGTGGAGCTGACACCAGAACCATTAGATCAAGTCTTCTTTGCTGACTCCGGTTCTGTAGCGGTAGAGGTGGCTATTAAAATGGCCTTGCAGTACTGGTATGCCAAGGGGGACTCTGAAAAACAAAGCCTGTTAACCGTTCGGGGCGGTTATCATGGCGATACCTTTGGGGCGATGGCTGTATGTGATCCTGTCACTGGCATGCACCATCTCTTCTCTCATGCGCTACCAAAACACTATTTTGCGCCTGCACCCAGCTGTCCATTTTCTGGGGAGTGGGATGGTGCCTGCATTGCTGAATTTAAGGCGCTGTTACAGGCACATCACTACCAAATTGCAGCAGTCATCCTGGAGCCTATCGTGCAGGGCGCTGGTGGTATGCGATTTTATAGCCCGGAATATCTTCGCCAAGTGCGAGTTCTGTGTGATGAATATGGCGTACTGCTGATATTTGATGAAATAGCCACAGGCTTTGGGCGTACAGGCAAGCTTTTTGCTGCTGATCATGCTGGCATCTCACCCGATATCATGTGTGTTGGAAAAGCGCTCACAGGTGGCTATATGACTCTGGCTGCCACCCTGGCAACCCGTGAAATATCAGGCCAGATAAGCCAAAACGGCACCCCCTTCATGCACGGCCCGACCTTCATGGCCAATCCGCTGGCCTGCGCTGTAGCCATTTCCAGCATCAAGCTGCTACTGGAAAGTCCCTGGCAATCCCGCGTGGCAGCAATTGAGACTCAGCTTCGTCTGGGGCTTGAGGGCTGTCGTGGGCTACCTGGCATCCAAGATGTGCGCACGCTGGGCGCAATTGGGGTTATCGAGTTTGATGACCCTCTAAATATGGAATGGGTGCAACCTCTATTGGTAGAAAAAGGCGTGTGGCTGCGACCCTTTGGCAGACTGCTCTATGCGATGCCGCCCTTTATCATCAACGATGAAGAGCTGATGCAAATCACATATGTAATGAGTGAAATTGCAAAAGAGATATCCAAGCAGCCTTGAAAGTTAATCCATAGAATAACCAAGATGCTGAATAGTTGATTCTAGTATTGGAATAATCGGCTCGACAGCATCACGGTAGTTTCGGTATCTATATTTAGATGAGTTATAGACCTTTTGGGTCACCTGTTCATAGCTAGCTGTTTTTGCTACTTGCTTGTTTTTATGATGCTGCAGGCAGCTATCATTCCAAGATACATCAATAAATTTAAGAAGCTTTTTGAGAGTTTCTTCCTGATGCGCTACTAAATCTTCATAACGAATTTCTATGAGTGGTAAATCAAGAATTCGCTTGTAATGTTCAAATGTCTGCATGACATTTGTGTAATGAGTAGCTGTGCTGATCAGGCTTGATGTATAACGATGGCCGCCTTTAAGATCAGTAAAAAAGGCCGAGAGGCAGGTATCTAGTGGATGCCGTGTGATATGGATGATGGGTGACTTTGGAAACAACAAAGAGATAAGCCCCATGTGAAGAAGGTTATGAGGCATTTTGTCGGTAATCCAGATGCTTGCCTCATCTGACACCTCAAGTGTCATCATGTTGGTGAGGTAGAAATCCCGCATCAACCTCAGCTTGCTATGGTCTAGAGATGCAACAGGATCCATCAAACATGCGGGATACTCTTTTTCACTGCCTATTATCTCTTGGCATTTTCCTTTTACCAAAGTATTCATTAATGGCAGCTCGCCTGCTGATGCAATCTGCGAATGTGATCCCAGCATCTGTTCTAAAAGGGTTGTTCCGGAGCGAGGGAAACCCACTATAAAGAGTGGCGAAGGAGTTGAGGTCTCAGATTCTAATGAGATCTCCTTTAGCTGTTTCCAATTGTCCAGAGAAAACAGCGTTCTGTATTCCTGCAGCCACTGTGCATCCTTTTTATTATCGTAGGTTGCCCCCAGATAACTATTCTTAATGTGGCTTGCATCCTTATATGATTCATAAGCTTCCTTATAATGCCCCAATTTATCCTGTGTTTTTCCCAGTTCAAATAAATACTCAGCTCTGAGTTTCTTGTTATCAATGCTTGATGGATCGAGCTGCTGTAATAACTGTAGCGCTTCTCCAAACTTTTTTCGTCGCTGTAACAGCTTGGCTTGGAGTATAAAATAACCCGTATTATTAGGGTTTGTGGATAGCGCTTTTTTTACCAAACATTCTGCGGCATCAAGATTGTGGATATTTTCCTCCATCTTGATCCATTGGTTGTATAGCTTAATGCTGCCTCCAGCAATATTTTCCAGCTGTATAAATATAGCTCGAGCATCCTCATAGCGGCCCTGTTTAATGAATAATGAAGCCAGTCCAAAATAACCACCTTGTTCATTTGGCTTTGAGCTGATAGTGTGTCGCCATGCTACTTCGGCATTCCGATGATCATCATTATCGGCATATAGCAAGGCCTTAATCTGCTGATTAGTAGGTTCGATAGATAAGGCTTTTTTATAGTTCTTCTGTGACTGGGATATGTCGTTCCACTCTTCGTATAGGTTACCCAAATTGATATAGGTGCCTATATAGTTAGGATCCATACTGAGTGCTTTTTCAAAATGACCTTGCGCTTTAACCAGGTCACCTTGATCCACCCAGAGTGTGCCCAGGTTGTTGTATATTTCAGGATTGTTTGGATGTAGTTTTAAAGCATGCTGAAAGGCTGCTTTGGCTTCATTGTATTGCTCCATTCTCTGCAGTACAGCGCCAAGAAAATTGTATGCTGGTGCATATGTTGGGTTCTGTTTGATGGCTTCTCGAAAATAGTCTTCAGCTGCTGACAACTCTCCCAATATTTGACTCATATTTCCCGCATTGACAAAGATACGTGGGTCTTGTGCTCCCAACTCAAGTGCTTTTACATAGCTGTTCAAAGCATTACGCAGGTTATTGCGACTTTCATGAATATTACCAATATGATCATGCGCATCCGCCAGATCCGGGTTAAGTTCAAGCGCTTTCTGGCAATGCTGGTATGCGTCTTCATTCTTGCCTAAAATATGCAAAACCATACCAAGGTTGCTGTGCACATGAGGATTTTGGGGTTGTAATTCTAGCTGCTTCATCAAGTAGCTTGCAGCAAGCTGCTCATTTCCTAGCCCCAAGGCAACACCTGCAGACAACTCCAGCACAGGTATATTATTGGAATCCCTACGTAGCAATTGCTCACACATGCTTCCTGCTGCCTGCAGATGACCATTTTGATAGAGCACCACAGCTTGCTGATAACTTATCCCCGCCCTATTTTCTGCCTGCGAGCCATTGTTCTTGGAGACACTACTTTGCAGGCAGCACCGTTTGTACTTTTTTCCACTGCCACATGGACAGGGTGCATTTCTTGGAATATCACTCATCTTTCAACTAGGTTCCCAGAGCAGGAAAATTCAATTTCAGGTAGTGCTTATTTCATAATCATGAGTAATCTCAGCCATGGCACCCAGCATAATGGAGGCTGAACAGAACTTCTCTGCGCTCAGCTTTACTGCTCGCGCCACTGCTTTATCGGTTAGGCTTGGGCCGGTTACTTTGTAATGAATGTGGATTTTGGTAAATACCTTGGGTTCACTTTCAGAGCGTTCGGACTCCAGTTCAACCACGCAATCTGTCACCTCATGACGCCCTTTACGCAGGATTAGCAGCACATCAAACTGGGTGCAGCCGCCCAAGCCAAGCAGCAACATTTCCATAGGGCGAACCCCCAGATTTCGGCCACCAAAATCAGGTGGGCCATCCATCACAACAGCATGCCCACTGCCAGATTCCCCCACCATCATGGCGCCATCAACCCACTTTACCCTTGCCTTCATACAAAAACCTCGACTGGTTAACAATTCCAGCAGCCTATCATAGATCGACAATTTACTGGGTGTTGCCTAAACTTAAGGTAAACGCAGGTCTCTAAATTTGATACAAAATGAAGAATACTTATGACTATTGCTCAGCCACTACCGACAGAACCTCCGTACCTAAAGCCTTTTCTCTCTTTTTGTCATAGGCGACGCTATCCTGCTAAATCGGAAATTATTCGCCCCGGTGACCCGGCTGATGTTCTTTATTATATTGTTGAAGGGTCTCTAACCGTCCTCATCGAAGATGCTGACGGCCATGAAATTATCTTGACCTATCTGAACAAGGGTGAATTTATTGGTGAAATGGGGCTTTTTGTAGAGAATGCCAACCGAAGCGTAATGGTTCGAACCCGCTCTGATTGCCAATTGGCCGAAATATCCTATTCAAGGCTTGAGCAGCTACTTGATACGGATCTCAAAGAGTACTCCAAGCACTTTCTGTACGCCATTGGTAACCAGCTTACACAGCGACTACTTCAAACCAGCCGCAAAGTGGGTCACCTGGCCTTTCTGGATGTTACGGGGCGTATTGCGGGCACCCTGCTTGAGCTGTGCAAGCAGCCTGATGCCATGACTCACCCTGATGGTATGCAGATTCGCATCACACGCCAGGAAATTGGCCGCATTGTTGGTTGCTCAAGAGAGATGGCAGGTCGGGTACTGAAAAATCTGGAAGAGCAGGGGCTGCTCTCTGCCAAAGGTAAGACTATCGTTGTGTTGGGAGCCAGATAGACAGAGGTTGCAACTTAGGTAAAAAGCTCCGCAAGTTTTTTGCCGGGTTCCTCTGCCCGCATAAAAGCCTCACCGACCAGAAAGGTATGCACGCTGTTTTCCCGCATCAGTGCTACATCTTCATGGGTGTGGATTCCACTTTCAGTTACAACAATACGATCGTCAGGAATCTGTGCCAGCAGATCAATTGTCGTCTGCAGGCTGGTTTCAAAGGTGCGCAGGTTACGGTTATTGATGCCAATCAATCTGTTGTCCAATAATAAAGCCCGCTTCAGCTCTTCAGCATTATGTACTTCAACCAGCACATCGAGCTCCAGCTCAGTAGCCAGGCTTGAAAGCTCATGTAGCTGGCCATCTTCCAGACAGGCTGCAATCAGCAGGATGCAATCAGCTCCCATAGTGCGCGCCTCGTAGACTTGGTACGGATCAATCATGAAATCCTTGCGCAATACAGGTAGTGAGCAGGCTGCTCGTGCCTCTTTTAGATAGGCATCTGCACCCTGAAAGAAATCAATATCTGTCAGTACTGAGAGGCAGGCTGCACCACCCTGTTCATAGCTGTGAGCAATATCTGCAGGGTGAAAATCTTCGCGTATCACGCCTTTACTGGGGGAGGCTTTTTTTACCTCTGCAATCACTGCCGCCTCACCTGCGCTAATTTTAGATTCGATGGCACGCACAAATCCTCGAGGCAATGCCAGTCCATCCAATCTGTTCATTAGCTGTTTTAGAGGTAACTTTTCAGCACGCTCAGCAACCTCTTCTGCCTTACGGCAAATAATTTTTTTCAGGATATCCGGGGTATTGCTCATAGAAATCAATCAAAACTCTGGGTCAGGATAACAAGTTGGTCCAGCTTGTTACGGGCTTCACCACTGGCAATGGCCGCATCAGCCTTTTTAACACCCTCCGCCAAGCTATCTGCCAGACCTGCTGCATAGACAGCCGCACCGGCATTGAGGCAGACGATATCCCGTGCTGGGCCTGGGGTGTCCTCCAGTACTGAGCGAATCACAGCAAGACTCTGCTCAGCACCCTCTACGGCCAGCTCAGTAATAGGGGTGCGCTGCATGCCAAACTGCTCAGGTGAAATGGCATAACGCCTAACAGTGCCATCCTTCAGCTCGGCCACTTCGGTGTGATCACCGATGCTGATCTCATCCAACCCATCACGAGAATGAACCACCAGCACATGTCGGCTGCCCAGGCTCTGCAATACATTGGCCAGTGGCTCCAGCAACTCATCACTAAAGACCCCCAGTACCTGATTGGGTGCTCCTGCCGGGTTGGTCAGTGGTCCCAGAACATTAAAGATGGTACGCACACCCATCTCGCGGCGTGGGCCAATGGCATGTTTCATGGCACCGTGGTGGGCAGGGGCGAACATAAAACCCAGTCCCACCTCTTTTACACATTGTGCGACCTGATCTGGCGTTAGATCCAGCCGTACACCGGCGGCCTCCAGCACATCAGCGCTACCAGATTTACTGGAGATGGAGCGGTTGCCATGTTTGGCTACCCGCGCCCCGGCGGCAGCCGTGACAAAGGCGCTGGCGGTAGAGATATTGAATGAGCCGGAGGAGTCTCCACCGGTACCACAGGTATCAACCAGATTTTCGGCATCAACTTCAACCCGGGTGGCCAGCTCCCGCATGACCCTGGCGGCGGCAGCAATCTCATGCACCGTCTCACCTTTCATGCGCAGACCCACCAGGAATCCACCGATCTGTGCTGGAGTCGCACCGCCGGTCATGATAGTGCGCACTACCTCGGTCATCTCTTCATCGCTGAGATCATGTCGTGCCAGAACCTGACTGATGGCTTGTTTGATATCCATGTTATTTACCTTCGACAAAATTCTGTAACAGATCATGCCCATGCTGGGTCAGGATGGATTCTGGGTGAAACTGTACTCCCTGGATATCCAGATCTTTATGGCGTACACCCATGATTTCATCCAGCGCACCCTCTTCATTCTGTGTCCAGGCGGTAATCTCCAGACACTCTGGCAGGCTCTCTTTCTCAATCACTAGGGAGTGATAGCGAGTTGCCTCAAAGGGTTTATTTAATCCCTTGAAGACGCCCACATCCTCATGATGGATCATGGATGTTTTGCCATGCATCACGAAGCGTGCGTGCACAATCAGGCCGCCAAAAGCCTGCCCAATGGATTGGTGGCCAAGACAGACTCCCAGAATTGGAATGCGCCCTGCAAATGTCTTGATAGCATCCACAGAGATACCCGCTTCATCTGGTGTGCAGGGGCCGGGAGAGATCATCAGATGATCTGGCTTCATCTCTTCAATCTGTTCTAACGTGATCTGGTCGTTACGGTGAACCAGCACATCTACACCCAACTCACCCAGATACTGCACCAGGTTGTAGGTAAACGAATCATAATTGTCGATCATTAGTAGCATCTGTTTATGCCTGTCGTTTAATGCAATGACTAACTATCTAGTCCGGCTTCAGCTTGTGCCACAGCGTGAAAGATGGCGCGACCTTTGTTCATGGTCTCTTTCCACTCCAGCTCAGGGATGGAGTCAGCCACCACACCAGCGCCAGCCTGAATATGCAGAGTTTTGCCCTGAATTACGGCGGTACGGATGGCGATGGCGGTATCCATATTGCCATTCCAGGCAAGGTAACCCACCGCGCCGGAGTAGGCGCCACGCTTTACCGGTTCCAGCTCATCAATGATCTCCATGGCACGAATCTTGGGCGCACCACTGACAGTACCTGCAGGGAAAGTGGCGCGCAGTACATCCATGGCGCTCATGCCCTCTTTTAGCTCACCGGTCACATTGGAGACGATATGCATGACGTGTGAATAACGTTCGACGATCATCTTGTCGGTGAGCTGAACCGTGCCCACTTTGGCCACTCGGCCGGCATCATTGCGCCCCAGGTCAATCAGCATCAGATGCTCGGCTAGCTCTTTTGGGTCAGCCAGCAGCTCGGCTTCCAGATCCTTATCTTCCTGCTCGGTGTAGCCGCGACGACGGGTTCCGGCGATGGGGCGCACAGTGACCACGCCATCCTCCAAGCGAGTCAGAATCTCTGGTGATGAACCGACGATATGAAAATCATCCAAGTTCAGAAAATACATATAAGGAGAAGGATTCACCCCTCTCAGCGCCCGATAGAGATCCAGTGGCGGTGCGGTAAAAGGGATCGAAAGGCGCTGTGACAGCACTACCTGCATGGCATCGCCATCCAAAATATACTCTTTGACACGCTCTACTGCTTGCTTGAAACCGTCCTCGGTAAAGCCAGAGATAAAATCAGACTCATCAATGGCGCGTGATGGTCGATCTGGCCGGGGTGCAATGCCGCCCTGCATTTTGTCTACCAAGGCTTGCAGGCGATTTTGAGCCGAGTCAAAGGTCTCGCCCTGGGTTGGATCAGCATGTACAACGACATAGATCCGCCCCTTTAGATTATCAAAAACCACCACCTCATCAGAGACCATCAGCAGGATATCCGGGGTGCCCATCAGATCCGGGTTGGGGCAGTTGGCCAGGCGTGGTTCGATGTAGCGCACCGTGTCGTAGCCAAAGTACCCCACTAAACCGCCGGTAAAACGCGGCAGGTCTTTATCGGTAGCGACCTGATATTGGGCCTGAAAGGTTTCGATCCAGGCCAGCGGGTCTTCGACTTCAACCTCTTCAACTACTTCGCCGTCGCTCTCCACCGTGATCTTTAGGCCGTCGACCCGCAGCAGGGTACGGCAGGGCAGACCGATGATGGAGTAACGCCCCCATTTCTCGCCACCCTGCACAGATTCAAACAGGTAGGAGTAGGGGCCATCGGCCAATTTAAGATAGACGCTGAGCGGGGTATCGAGATCCGCCAGGACTTCGCGCATCAGGGGGATACGGTTATGGCCTTGCTTGGCCAGTGTTTCAAATTGTTCGGGTGTCATGTTTCTCTCCACACAACGGAATCAGGCTGGGTTTTTTGGGCGGTGCCGAATCACCAACGCCATCGCGTGCCTGTTTTGAGTCTGTTGTGCAGAAGAAAATACATTTTCAGTTCCTATTTGGTTGGGCGGTACGATAAACCAAAATAGATAAATTTTCGAGCTGTTATCCGTCTGATTCTTATTAAGGTCAGATAATTCCCATAAGATCCATTAAAGAGTCAACAACCATATCTGGCATGGCTTCGCTGATATCCTGCCCATGGTTGTAGCCATAGCTGACGCAGACCACTCGAAACCCTGCTGAGCGGGCAGCCCTGACATCATTGACGGAATCGCCAATCATTAATGATTGCAGTGGTACAGCATTGAGTTTCCTTGCCGCATACAGCAGGGGTTGAGGGTCTGGTTTTTTTGTAGGTAGTGTATCACCACTTACCACGACGCCAAAATAGTCTCGTAATCCCAAGTCTTTCAACAAGGTTTCTGTAAAGCTGCCTGCCTTATTGGTTACGCAGCCGAGCGGGTATTCCATGGCCTGCATGTAATCCAGTGCATCACAAACACCGGGATAGACCACTGAGCGCTGTGAGGTGTTCTCGGCATAGAGCTGCATAAATATAGGATAAGCCCGCTTGAACAGTGCCTCATCGGGTTCTCCTTTAATGTTACCAACCAAGGCCCTGCGCACAAATCGTTCCATGCCGTTACCGACCCAGTTTCGAACCTTCTCTTCGCCGTGGGTAGGGAGTCCTAATTGATCCATCATGGCATCAACACAAAAGGCCAGGTCAGGCACGCTATCAACGAGGGTGCCGTCAAGATCCAACAGGATCATTTGAGGTTTATTCAACATTGGGAAAACTCACTACTTTAAATGTGGGTGCTCAGTGCACCCGCTTTTCAATAAAAGGAAGGAATAGAACAGCGCCGCCCAGCAGTAGGAAAGGTGCTGCCGGGCCAACCATGGCTTTTACAGCAGCCAGCCCCATTACGGGCAGCAGAGCCAATGCACTAATGGTCATTAGGGCAGATACCAGAAAAAAGGCGGCCATGCTGACTTTTACGCCGCGTGGCATTCTGGCTTTTCTGATACGTTCAGGGTCTGCCCCTGACATTACAATCCAACACATGCTGCTGATCACCAATAGCGCAAGTCCTGCGATATAAAGCAGTTGCTCTTCCAGAGTGATCAATTGCGCTGAACGATAATGATGGGTAACTGCTATAACAGCAGCGATGCCCAGCGCAACTGTTGGATGGGGTAACTTCATCTGTTGGCTTTGGCTAGCTCATCCCGCATGGCTTGAATGATGCTGTCATAGCGGTTTGGATCATCATCCTTTGCTGCACCAAAGACTGCGGAACCGGCAACAAAGGTATCTGCCCCCGCTTCTCTGATCTCGCGAATGTTATCTACCTTTACACCGCCATCGATCTCCAGCTGAATATCCCGCCCGGATTCATCGATCATCTTGCGTGCCTGACGTAGCTTATCCAACGTGGCGGGGATAAAACTCTGCCCACCAAAACCGGGGTTAACAGACATCAGCAGAATCATGTCAACCTTATCCATTACATATTCGAGATGCGATAAGGGGGTCGCAGGGTTAAATACCAAACCGGATTTACACCCTTCATTGCGTATCAACTGCAAGGTGCGATCAACATGCTCCGAGGCTTCGGGATGGAAGGTGATATAGGTCGCACCTGCTTTGGCAAAGTCAGGAACGATACGATCTACCGGCTTAACCATCAGATGCACATCAATAGGTGCTGTCACCCCATGCTTGCGTAGAGCCTCGCAGACCAGCGGGCCAATAGTGAGGTTGGGGACATAGTGATTATCCATCACATCGAAGTGCACAATGTCCGCCCCCGATGCTAAAACTTTATCTACCTCTTCACCCAAGGTGGCAAAATTGGCAGACAGTATGGAAGGGGCAATCAAATTTTCAGACATCTTTTTTCTCGAACTTAATTAAGGGAAAGGGGGAAAGCTATAGCCCACGCGCCTCTTTTACCTTCTCATAGGCTTTACGAATATCATGGGTTTTGCGTGTTGCCATTTTCATCATCTCTTCCGGCAACCCTTTGGCCACTAGTTTATCCGGATGATGTTGGCTAAGCAGGCGACGATAGGATTTTTTTATATCATCATCACTGCTATTTGGTGAAGCATTGAGGATGGCATAAGCATCTTTTAGCGACAACCCTTGCGCTTGCTGTGGAGGTGGCGCACTGCCGCGTCTCCTTCCTCTTTGAAAACCTCGCTCTGCGCAAATCATCTGCTCCAGGCGACGAAAGATAAATTCAGAGATACCCAGGCGGGAACAGATGTGAAGCAGCAGCTTCTCTTCCTTGGCATCAAGCTGACCATCGGCATAAGCCGCCTGGATTTGAATCTCAACAAACATCTGGAGCAGTGT
>Ga0316190_10000985_pt1 | contig 20386 bp, 22 predicted proteins | sample Eddworburrow2_MG_FD_204929 | JGI IMG/M metagenome (GOLD analysis project Ga0316190, IMG submission 204929) | Coastal sediment microbial communities from Maine, United States - Eddy worm burrow 2 | ecosystem: Environmental > Aquatic > Marine > Coastal > Sediment | place: USA: Maine | collected... | reverse complement strand
GTTGACTGGCACGATATCGCTGCCATCGCTTACGTTGCTATCCCGGGCGGCGGCATCATGTATCTGCTCTTCAACACAGGTGTTGCGATGCTGGGAGCTGCAAAGGCAAGCGTCACATTTTATCTGCAGACTCTGTTTACGGTAATCCTGGCTTATTTACTGCTGGGAGAGCAGCTGCACATTTACCACGCAGTGGGGATTGCGCTTATCGCAACAGGTATAATATTCGTCACTATAATCAAGGGCCGGCGATGAAATTGTTCTTATCAATAATGCTTCAAGATGTCAGCTGGCTGTAGTTATATTGTGTCGTGTTACTCTGGGGTGTTGGTTTCACAATATGTTAGTTCGCCGGTTCTCTGACATTCGAGCATGAGGTCCTGACTTTGCTGCAGATTACAGGTTGGGCATTCTGCTTGGGTCGCTAGCATCCGGTTATTGGGTGTGCGGATTCAATCCATGCCGTGTGCGCCGTACCAAGGCGGCCGGATCGGGCCCCTGAGTCTCGCCACACCGAGTCGGAGAGTCAGTCGAGTCGCGGCTGTTGATGCCCCCGCCATGTGACACACCAAGGGGTTCCGATCCCTCGGCCTCAACGACATAACTATATGAATTTTATGTGGATGGTGGGCCCGCCAGGACTCGAACCTGGGACCAGGGGATTATGAGTTTCCTTTTCCCATCCAGGGGGCACAAAAAATGGTGACCCGAAGGCACAGATGTTGAAAAAATCTCAGTGCTTGTTCATTTTGTCGACGTAGGCCATGCCGAGCGCGGACAGCACGAAAGTCATATGTATGATCACGTACCACATTAACTTGTCATTGGCGATGCTTTGCACGGCCATAAACGCTTTCAACAGGTGAATGGACGAGATGGCAACAATGGATGCGGCCACTTTCTGTTTGAGTGATCCGGAGTCAAGTTTGCCGAGCCAAGACAGTTTTTCCTGTCCTTCTTCCAGGTCAATCGCGGACACGAAGTTCTCATAACCGCTGAGCATTACCATTACCAGTAGTCCACCGACCAATGCCATATCCACAAGGCTGAGGATCATCAGGACCAGGTCAGCTTCCTTCATGGAAAAGATTAGCGGGAATATGTGGATCGCTTCCTGAAAAAATTTAATACCCAGAAGTAATACGGCAAGGCTGAGTCCCATATAAATGGGTGCCAGCAACCAGCGGCTGGCATACATGGTGCTTTCTATAATACGTTCCATTGATGATGCTCTCTGTTACGGTCGACGGATTTTACCTGATCATGTGAATCATTAAGAGGGCTTTTCTACATCGCCCGGGAGCTGCGATTTCGTGCCCCGTCCGTGCACCCATAATCCCCCACTTGTCGGAACGCCGGCTGAGCCATCTATTTTCGACACGGTATCCCCGCCGAGGTCCTATCCTTTGATCCGGTGACTATGAGTATCCCGTTCCCCGCGCCATTCCGGGGCAGACGTCCCACGGGTGGCCTCATCTATATAGGAATACCGGCGGCGGGGAAGGGGGAGTGCACCCACCCGGTGACTTACGATCTCTTTGCCTATCTGCATGTGGCACCGTTGCCTGACTGAGAAGGGTAAGAAGTGGGTATGGCTGGACCTGGCTTACTGGCACCGGCTGAAACTGAAAACGCCGTTACCGGCTACAGACTGCCCGCTAATCTATGATGTGGATTTTATGCTTTGACAGTCTGACCTGTCATTCGTTACAAAGACCCAATGATGGCTATCACAAGCATTACCAGTACAGCTAATACAATAACCTCCCAATTATATATTGATTTTCTAATAGGCATGGCAAACCTCCTATATTTATTATAGTAAATAAGTAGTGGCTTATTATTGCGCCCCCCGTCCTGGTGGCGGGGTTTCTATGTGAAACCGGGGCGATTAATCGTCTGAATCGATTGCCGCCAAGCCATCCAGTACCAGGGCGCGAGGACTCACTATGCCAAGAAGTGCGTTATCCTTTACAACCAGAATGCGCATCAGCTTCAGTGAGGACATGAGGCGCGAACAATAACGGATGTCCATGTCGGGGTCGACGCAGATCGCTGGTTTGGTCATGACTTCATAGACATTCACCCGGCTGGGTGCCCTATCCTTGGCCAGCACCTGTTCCGCAATATTTGACACCAGTATGAGACCGTACTCGTCATGCTCAATCCTTTTGTTGACGACGAGAACGGTGGTTTGCAACCTATTCATTTCGTTAAGGGCTTCCTTGACGGTTGCCCCACCGTCGATGGTGCCGTAGTTTGCCTTCATTACGTCTTTTACACAGATGCGCTTTATGTTTGTCATCAATAATATCTCCAGAGTGAGCACCTTTTATTGGTTGTCAGTAGCATAGCCGTGCCGGGATTGGTGGAAAAGAGAAGGCGGGGTTTTCTTTCCGCCAGTGTATGCGACGGCCTACAGCATGCAATTGGGGCTGCAGACCGACGCCTCGGGGACTCAAAAGTTCCCGACTATGGTCTCCAAAGAGGCCATGTTCTGAGCATAGCTGCTGAGAGGGATAATGTTAGTGGCAGAAATTGGCAGTTTCGTAAGCTGTGCTTAACTTTGAGATCAGAATAATCCACAGACGGCACTAGCTCATGGGGTGATACTGCGCCTGCAGGGGCTGCCTGCCCCCGCTATCCATCCCAGGGTGAGCGGTGTCTATGATATAGGAATCACGGCGCCCGGGCAGGGTGAATAGTTTACTACCCTGTTGATATTTTCGCTTGCCGCTGTTTCTGTAAGCTGAAGAATTCACACATGATTTAAATGGCTCCCCGGGGCGGGCTCGAACCACCGACCTGGTCGGTCGCAGTCAGAGGACCTCTGGAGAAGGGGCTCGGATTGTGGTTCCGGCCGGTATTATTTAGTGGCAGTCAGTAAATCGTTCGCAGTGCGCGGGATGGTCCAGTGCGAGGAAGGCTTCGGGATGCCCCACTGTCTGCTGACCGGCGGGATAGACCATAAATCCCTTCTTGGCGGGGCGTTCCATCGTTTGTTAATCGATGGGATAGACCAGAACCCGGGGTCCGAATTAACGACATTTCTTTGCTTGACGTATCGGGCTGCAGTGTCTTCCGCGAAAACCGCCGGCGACAAGGCGAGCAGAGCGGGAAACATGCAAGCGACGATGATTCTGTGTTGTTGTGATTTTTTCATGTATCTGCCATCAATGACTGCATGTCGTGCATACGTTGTGTAGGCTGTCGACAGGATTCATTTTTTCTAACTGTGCGCCTGATGGTAAGCGTTTGATATTGTCCTAAAGTAGGACAGTCAGGCATGGCGATAATGAGTTCAGAAGAAGATTAAACGGGTCTGACCTGAATGGCACTTACTTAAGGAATAAGCATCTGATGTAAAGGATAAAGAAGGCTGGTTCAGGTGATAAGATGCGAGTTACGAAACCATCACCCATCACCCGAGGAACCAGCCTTTATGCATCCTGCTCAACGTGCCTGTTTACATCAACAACGTATTCGCAGCCATGCCACTAGCAGTGATTCCTATGCCTTCTTCAATCTGCTTGCCGACTCGGAGTTTCTGAATCCAGTGGAGTTACTATTGCCCGCACACCGGGAACGGCTGTTTCCACCAACCGGGACGCTGTCGATGTTTCTCGCTCAAGCGATGAGTGCAGATCGCTCTTGCCAGGAGGCAGTGGATGATGTGACGATCAAGCGATTGGTGGGGGCGGGCTGCCACTGTGTAGTACCCATACAGGTGCATACTGCCGGGCACGGCAGGGTTGCCATTGGAACTGGTCTCTACACTGACCCGCCACACCGGCTGTGTGATGGCCGAAAGCACCCCGGAAACATGGCATTGGCGGGGTCGCCCGGTGAGGCTGGTGGATGGTGCGACCGTGGCATTGCCTGATACAGCGGACAATCAAGAGGTCTACCCTCAGCCCGGTAACCAACAGCCCGGTTTGGGTTTTCCCCTCTGCCGCCTGGTCGGCATCAGTTGTTTTGCCAGTGGACCGGTACTTGATGCGGCTATGGGGCCTTGCCGGGGCAAAGGAAGTGATGAACAGACATTGCTTAGGTCGATACTCGATACCCTGGAAGCCGGTGACATTCTGTTGTGTGCACTGCAAGCCAAAGGCGTGGATGGAGTTTTCGAGCAACAGGGTGCACGGCGACGCAGCACAGATTTTCGCCGTGGTCAGCGGCTGGGTCAGCGGGATCACCTGATTGAATTGCAAAAACCGAAGATCAAACCCGCCTGGATGAGTCAGGCAGCGTACGATCAGGCGCAGGATACTCTGACAGCAAGGGAATTGCGTACTGGCTGCAGATCCTGATGACGACACTGCTCTGTCCAAAGCAAACGAACAAAGCAGCCCTGAAGGCGCTCTATCGGGATCGTTGGCATGGAGAAGCTGGATTCCCAAAATAATTAATGCCGCCTCGTGTGTTTTGCGAATTGATACTCAAGCCTGTGTCTGGCTAATTATGTTCTATAATGCACATAGGCATTATGTGGATTATTACGCAGTTACTTGGTCATTGAGCTACCACATTCTGAATTGCGGATATCGGCGAGCACGCATATCTACCAGCCAACGGAATACAATTATCAAAGCAATACCGGAGTGACCATGACAGAGATGCTCAGAAGTGTTCTTGTAGAAGCGATCAACGATGAATACAAGGCCCGCGCTACGTATCGCCTTGTAATTAGCAAGTTTGGTGAAATACGACCATTCACAAACATCGTCGAAGCCGAGGGACGGCATATACAAGCGTTACTGCCTTTGTTCGATAAATACGACATTCCTATCCCTGACGATGACTGGGAATCGCGTGTTGAATGTCCCGCGTCTATTCTTGAAGCGTGCCAAGCGGGTGTTCAAGCAGAAATAGATAATGCAGAAATGTATGAAAAGTTGCTGGATTCAACAAAGCAATATCCTGATGTACAAGTAGTGCTCAAGCAATTGCAAAGAGCATCAAGAGAAAACCATCTGCCAGCCTTTCAACGCTGCGAGGAACGAGGCGGTGGTGTTGGAGGAGGTCAATGCCTGGGGCAGCAGCATCGACGAGGTCGCAGATCCAGATGAAGATTGTTCAAGAGTATTAGAGTTATGAATTGGAAGGGTCGAAAGTTTATCCGGGATATTGTTATACATACCCCGATTATCAAAATGACTTTTCTGTTGGTCATTTTGTGGTTGTTTTTTTCAGCCGGTATATATTTCGGTGAACGCGGGCTTGAGGGAACAACGATAACATCATACGGAAGGGCTTTGTATTGGGGGATAGCAGCCTTTTCTACTGCTGGCATAGCTGATATGCCGGTAAGTGGTACATCAGAAATCATAGGGGCCATATGGATTGTAATTGGATCTATAGTCTTCTTTGGAGCAATTGTGGCTACTGTTACTGCATATTTTATGCGTCCCCTGCAGCGTCCATCAAAGCAAATCATAGATACAATTGAATACAATCTTGAGCAACTTGATGATTTATCTGTTGATGAGTTAGAAGTGCTCAAAGAAACAACTGACTCTCTCATCGAGCATATTGAAAAAATAAAAATATCCCAGGCAGCCGAAGATAAAGCTAGTAACAGGAAAAGAGATACGTGAAGTTGGTGTCACAATTGATAGAAACTTTCCTTAAATGCGCATCAGTGCTCGTATATGCTGAACAACAGCGCGACCCAGGGCATGTGGTTCATAGCCGCCTTCAAGTGTGGAAACCACATGTCCCCCAGCATATTGTGCGGCCACCTCCATGATTTTGCACGTTATCCAGTAATAGTCACTGTCAAGCAGATTAAGCTGACCCATGGTATCCTCGAAATGTGAATCAAACCCGGCAGACACCAGAATGAGTTCAGGTCTGAACCTGTGCAATGCCGGTATCAGGTGATCCTGTACCGTCTGCTGAAACTCATCACTGTATGCACCGGCGTCGAGTGGAGCATGAACAATGTGGTGACTATCCATGACCAGTGAGCTGTCTGGATAAAACGGGTGCTGGAATACCGAACACAGCATTACACGATCATCAGATTGAAATATGCTTTCGGTACCATTGCCATGGTGGACATCGAAATCTACAATCGCAACCCGATCAAGGCCAGCGGCCAGGGCATGGGCTGCGCCCACTGCGACGTTATTGAAGATACAGAATCCCATCGCGCTGCTTCGTCCCGCGTGGTGCCCCGGTGGTCGGATGCCGCAGAATACAGTGTCGACCTCGTTATGTATGACCATGTCGACACCTTGCACCATGGCACCTGCGGCACGGTAAGCTGCTTCCCGACTTTCTGGTCCCATCACGGTGTCCGCATCGAGCGTTATCAGACCGGATTTCGGAGCGTGACGTTCGATTTCATCCAGATATTCAGGCGAGTGTACGCGACAGAGTTGCTCACGGGTTGCACGTGGCGCGTCAAGCCGCTTGAGGAGGTTCATCAGACCATCCGAAATAAGTGTATCCTCGATGGCATAAAGACGTCGCGGCGATTCCGGATGGTCACTGCCAGTCTCGTGCAGCAGACAGGCAGGATGGGATATGTAGGCAGTGGTCACGTTAGGTAGCACGAGTTGCTATGATTGTCTCCATCTTAACAGTCCGACTGGCGTGTCACACGAGCTGAACTTGAAGCAAGGAGTTTTTTCAGAATATGGGTAAACACTATCTCAACAAGCTGTTTGAACCAGGATCAGTTGCTGTATTCGGTGCCAGTGATCGCCAGGGTGCGGTTGGTAATCTGGTTTTCAGAAATATGATCGAGGGTGGTTTCAAAGGTGATGTTTTTCCGATCAACCCGAAACACAGCAAGATACAGGGTCACAAGGCCTACCCGGACCTCAAGAGTATTGGCAAGCCCATCGACCTTGCAGTTATCACAACGCCGGCCGTGACGGTACCCGGCATCATCGAATCCTGTGGTGAACACGGTATACGCGCTGCAGTGGTTTTATCGGCGGGTTTCCGCGAGACAGGCCCGCAGGGTCTGAAGCTGGAGCAGGCCCTGGTGGAAAACGCGCGCCGCTACGGGTTGCGCTTTATTGGCCCTAACTGTCTGGGTTTAATGCGCCCTGATACGGGGCTCAACTGTACCTTCAACAAGGGTAATGCCAGCCAGGGAAAGATTGCGCTGGTGTCACAGTCCGGTGCTCTGTGTACAGCGATACTGGATTGGGCTGCTGCAAACAATATCGGTTTTTCGGCTGTGGTTTCCACCGGCATTTCAGCAGATACCGATTTTGGTGATGTTCTTGATTACCTGGTGAGTGACCCTAAAACCAAAAGTATCCTGCTTTACATCGAGGGAATACATCACGCGCGTTCATTCATGAGTGGTCTACGGGCCGCTGCGCGTGTCAAACCGGTTATCGCACTCAAGGTAGGTCGCCACATGAGCGGCTCAAGGGCCGCCATGTCCCACACCGGTGCCCTGGTCGGGGCCGATGACGTATTTGAGAGCGCCTTGCGTCGTGCCGGTGTGGTGCGTGGCCTGCGTATCGGAGACCTGTTTTCTGCAGCCACCACCTTGACATCTGTGTTCAGAGTGAAGGGTGAGCGTCTAGCCATTGTCACCAATGGCGGTGGTCCGGGAGTAATGGCAACCGACCGTGTGACTGATCTTGGTATGTCGTTGGCAGAGTTGTCGGAGGACACGCTAAAGAGGTTGAATGCAGTGTTACCGGAGACGTGGTCACAGGCCAACCCAGTGGACGTCATCGGTGATGCCACACCCGAACGTTATTCACGGGCGGTCGAAACCTGCATGAGTGATCCCGGTGTCGATGGCCTGCTGGTCATACTGACTCCCCAGGCAATGACCGATCCGGCCGCGGTTGCAAGGTCGCTGGTTATGCTTGGTGATAAAAACCACAAACCGCTATTGGCGTGCTGGATGGGTGACATCCAGGTCGCAGAAGGTCGCCAGATACTGCGTGATGCCAATGTGCCCACCTTCCATACTCCGGAAGCCGCGGTCGAGGCATTTTCCTATCTGGTAAATTACTACCGAAACCAGAAATTGCTGCTGGAAACGCCAGGACCACTTTCACTTGGCAAGGCACCTGACGTCGAAGGTGCACGGATGATTATCGAGGGCGCGCTTGCAGAGGGCCGTAAAGTACTTAGTGAGTCGGAGTCCAAGGCGGTGTTACATGCCTTTCATATCCCGACTGCTCAGGCCAGTGTAGTGCGGTCACCCAACGAGGCGCTGGTCCAGGCCGAAAGTATTGGTTTTCCGGTGGTATTGAAGATTAATTCTCCAGACATCACCCACAAGTCCGATGCTGGAGGGGTGCGCCTTGGTATCAGCAACGCACAGGCTGTACGTAGTGCCTACAATGACATGCTGGACTCGGTGCAGAAAAGCCGACCGGAGGCACATATTGACGGGGTCACCATCGAACCGATGCTACAGCGGCCCAACGGCAGGGAACTGCTGGTAGGTCTTGTCACAGACCCGGTGTTTGGTCCGGTCATTACCTTCGGTGCTGGTGGCACCGCCGTCGAGGTTATGGGTGATCGGGCAGTCACTTTGCCACCGCTTAACCACAGACTGGTGCAGGACCTAATCGGCCAGACGCGGGTATTCAAGCTGCTCGGTGCATTCCGCCATATGCCGATGGCTGATATGGAAGCACTGGAGCAGGTACTACTGCGTGTCTCGGAAATCGCCTGCGAGCTTCCATTGGTCAAGGAACTGGATATCAATCCACTGATCGTCGATGAGCACGGGGCCATTGCCGTCGATGCGCGCATGGTCGTGGATTACCATTCGCAGACTTCTGAGCCCTATGACCACATGGCAATCTACCCTTATCCCGGCCATCTCGTGACAAAGTGGCAATTACCTAATGGTACTGACATGGTGATTCGGCCAATACGCCCGGAGGATGCCGAAATCGAACAGGCATTCATTCGGAAACTCTCACAGCAATCGAAATATTTCCGCTTCATGCAGTCCATTACCGAGCTTAGTCCGCAAATGCTGGCTCGTTTTACCCAGATCGATTACGACCGGGAAATGGCTTTGATCGCAGTGATGTATGTGGACGGTCAAGAGACTGAAATCGGTGTCGCACGTTACATTACCAACCCGGATGGCAAGAGTTGTGAATTTGCTATCGTGATCGCAGACAACTGGCAGCAACAAGGTATTGCACACCGCTTGATGCAGCTGCTAATTGAAACAGCCCGCAGTCATGCACTGAGGATTATGGAGGGTGATGTGCTCACCGATAACCGCGAGATGCTCAATCTCGTGTCGAAGTTAGGCTTCAGTATTTACCCCTGCGAAGAAGAAACCAGCATGGAACATGTTGTTTTGCACTTGTAGATCACTCCAACTTAGGCTGAGACATTCTGCCATTCGTCGAACGCTACTTCGGAATCCCACGCTCATGCATCCTCCCCAATGCACCACACCAGGGGACTATGATCCCCCCGGCCTCAACACATAACGCCATGAAATATATGAGAAGCGGTGGGCTCGACAGGACTCGAACCTGGGACCAGGAGATTATGAGTCCCCGAATCACTTTGTTTATGAGTCAGAAAGCCGAAGAATCCTGAGCGCTTTTCTGTCGGCCCCTCTGCCGAACTATCGATACCGAACACCGATACCGAACAGGTCTCAGGTAAATCGAAGAAAAGGAAGAATTTGGGAAGACGAACCGAACTCCGCCGAACCGCACCGAACCGAGCTTCCGAAACTGGCGACGTTGCAAAACCGGTGGTGTCATGTATCGGTATTCCCGAATCGATCACATCAAGAGTTCTTCTAATGGTCTTTCAGAACGACAGTGCCAGTAGACCTTACTAGTGTGGTGTAACGAATAACGTGTACATATCAGAGGCCCACAAATGAGCCAAGACAAGGCGCAGTCTGCAGTTAATGGTTATTCCCTTAACAAGGGCTGCAACGCCGTATTGGGTTATTTGTGGGCCTCCCTTCGGGCGAGACAAGAAGCCGTCATCTGCGGTGTTGCGTCTCTTGGAAAGGGCACGCCATTCCCGTCGAGACGCGCCTTGCAGCTAACGGCTTCTCGTCTCGCTGATATGTACACGTTATTCGTTACACCACACTAGGGACCGATTCGCTGCACATGGAATGGCAAACGGTGCAAAAATAATCAAAAAAGTAATACGGTTGATCGGGTTACATATTCTCGAAGCACTATAAACGAACGAGCAATACAGTCGCCGCTTGTGGCGGGGCAGGTCATGCCGGAGTTGGGGTACCCCTGCTCCGGGAACGTCCGAGAGCGGGAGACCCTGCGCCAGAGGTGGGCGTTTCTGCGTGCAGCCCATGCCACCGGGGCCGGGGAGAGGACGCAATTCCGAACGGCGGTTTCCGGGGGCGAAGCGGTCGTTCATCTTGCTGCCATCATCACGCCGGTGGTGATAACTCTACTACCGTGTACGGCCAGAACAAGACATTCCCGGAAAGCTGTCGAACGGCAGGAGTGCCGCAACTCCGGTCATTCGTAACGTCGCAAATTACCGTCTGCTAAAAGTGTTTGTGGCTGTATCCTAATGTAAGCTGCGCAGCTTTTTAGCGTCAACTTGACCCAATAGTTAGCTGTCTTTAATGACGTGTGCGCAATTAATTAATGCCTCATCATGCAACCACCCCAAATATACGACCTGCTACCGCGGTTAAACCCATAGCTAACGCACCCCAAAAAGTCACTCTGATTGCGCCGACAGTAATTGGAGCGCCACCAGCGCGCCCCGCAACCCCACCAAGAAGTGCTAGAAATACAAGAGATAAAACTGCAACTGCAGATAATAGATAATTACCTGGTGTGACCCATAAAAAATAATGTAGTCAGTAAAATTCCTTACAACAGTCGCTGCTCACGAAAAGAAAAAAAGCGACCTTTGGCTCGCCGAATTGTTTGAATAAACGAAGAAAAACTATAAAGTATCTACTCCTAAAATATAGTCGCACTCAGGCTCTGCCTGTTCTCCATCGACACCCTGTTCTGCAAAAGATGTATTTGTAACTGCGGCCATGAATAAAAACAGTAGATAAAGTCTCACAGTGTTCATTGCTACTTTCCTCGTCATTGTTTAAAAGGGACTAGTGAAGATGTTGAAAATCAAGAGAACCAACCTGCGGCATAAGGCTGGCAAGCTTGGGATTATCAGAAACGATGAATGCAAAGTTATCCCATTGCTCATCAGTAAAGGTTGTCATGAGATTCTCCCTACAGGAGAGTTTTATTTTCAATAGCTGGCGCTGTAACTCTTGAATTTCCGACTGGAACGAGAGTAGGCGATCACTGGTTATTCTCGGTGATAATGATTCAACTCGAAATTGAACTTTCTCCTCAATGATTTTATTCATGAGATTAACCATGTTTGTATAGTTCTTTTTTCGCCATGAACTGAATAAATTCACCTGTTCATCCGTGAGCTGGAGTGCATCTCGATTGCCCATAATGATTGGAAGCAACATCGGCATAAGTCCGGAGTCTTCCAAGAGAACCACTTTATTCATGACATCCTTCCAATCATCAGCCGTCAGAGGATGGTCACTGTTGTGTTTAGCCAGTGCAGTGGTAGAAATGAAGAAAAATACAGCAAACAGTCCTAGACATTTCATGTCTCAATACTCCTGCAACAGGGTTTAGTCTTCGGTCTAACAAGGTGTGTGTAATTCTAGTTGCAACCAAATAATGCGCTATTGTGGGAAATACTTATATGAATAGAAATGTGAATAAGTCACAAACTCTCACATTAATACTTCATGGGTTCTCATAGCGAGGGTGCTGTAATTATTATGGTGGGGCTCTGTTTCTGCTTCCTCGTCACGGTTACTCATAGTGCAATGATTCAGTTTGTACTTCTCAGTTCGGCCAATAATTGCCGTTCATCAGACAAGCGAAAACATTTGGAGTTGTCTCAATGGTGCGGTTGGACATGCACACCAGCCGGGCAGCATTCTTCGTGGGGCATAACTCCGGGTGCCTGCTCGTACCAGTCACGTGTAATGTTGATTACTTTCACCGCTGCCAGCATGACCGGCACCTCTATCAGGACACCGACAACGGTTGCCAGCGCCGCACCGGATTCAAAACCAAACAGTACGATAGCGGTTGCTACTGCCAGTTCAAAAAAGTTACTGGCACCGATGAGCGCTGACGGGCCTGCCACACAGTGTGGTGAACGCACCCAACGATTGAGCAGATAAGCCAATCCCGAGTTGAAAAACACCTGGATCAGGATTGGTACGGCCAGGAGCAGTATGATCAGTGGTTGCGTGATGATCTGGTTGCCCTGAAACCCGAACAGCAAGACCAAGGTTACCAGCAAGGCAATTAGTGAAATTGGGTGCAGTGTCTTGAGCACATGCGCAAGTTTTGAACCACAATTATCATTGGCTAAAAGGGCACGCCGCCACAATTGCGAGATAATTACAGGGATGACGATGTAAATTACAACTGACAGGAACAAGGTATCCCAGGGCACAGCAATCGCAGATAACCCCAGCAGCAGACCAACAATAGGGGCGAAGGCAAAGATCATGATGACGTCGTTGAGCGCGACCTGTGTAAGGGTAAAATGAGGCTCGCCTTCGCTCAGGTTACTCCATACAAACACCATCGCGGTACAGGGTGCAGCGGCCAGGATGATAAGGCCGGCAATATAGGAATCTATCTGTTCAGTCGGCAGCCAGGGTGCGAAGACGCCGCGAATAAAAAACCAGCCAAGCAATGCCATTGAAAATGGCTTTACGGCCCAATTGACAAACAACGTCACACCGATACCCCGCCAGTGATCCTTGACGTGACGCAGTGCATGAAAGTCGATCCTGAGAAGCATGGGAATGATCATCAGCCAGATAAGTACAGCCACTGGCAGGTTAACCCTGGCTATTTCCATTGTTCCAATCAGCTGAAAAGGCTCCGGAATAAAATGCCCCAGGGAAATACCGGCGATGATGCAGAGGACTACCCACACCGTTAGATACCGTCCGAAAAAACCCATATCCGAACTACTGGCTTCTTTCATTGTTGATTTATTCTGCATACTCACATTATAGCATCTGACATTTTAATGAGCAGCTGGTGGTTTGTGTTTCCTTTGCCTGCTGAATCAGGTTGCTGCACGAAGCGCTGCCATAGCAGATGTAATCACGCGAATTGCGGAGCGCATTAAGAGCCACGAGAGACCTAGCGCGACTGCAATATCAGGCCAGCCTGAACCAGTGAACCAGACTGCACCAGCCGCTACAAATACAGAAATATTTGATGCTATGTCGTTTCGCGAGCACTCCCACACTGAGGTCATGTTTACATCCTCGTGGCGGTGACGCCACAGAAGAAAAAGACAAATTGAATTTGCAGCAAGACCCAAAAGGCTAAATATACCCATAACTTCGAAGACGGGGACACTTGGAACAAATAGCCTATAGGCAATTTGAGCAGCTACAGCTAACGCTGCGAGCAAAATAAGCGCTCCCTTGAACAGCGCAACCCTGGCCTTGATGGCGGCACCCCTGGAAACCGCGTAGAGGCTGAGGCCATACGTCAACGCGTCTCCAAAGTTATCCAAACTGTCTGCCAGCAGGGCTGATGACTTTGCGTAGTGCGCAGCAGCAACGATGACCAAAAACATTAGAGCGTTAATAGCCAGGACAATTTGTAATGTCCCGCGCTGCCGCTCACGTAACTGTTCCAGTGAACAATCGTTGTTACAACATCCACTCATAATGGCGACTTTACTACCATTCGGCGAACGAATGGTGTAAAAGAAAATTGTTGTATAATGGCAGTTTTGGGTTGGCTCATGCCGATCAGCCGATATTTCAGGTAATCTCAGTGCGAATGGCAGCCAACAGTTGCCGTTTAGCAAATACTGATATTCAATTCCAAGTGCGGCATGAGGACACCACTGTACCCCTGATAACCTTTATCTGATTGTTGTCGTGTGCAAAAAAATAAGACGGCGACCCGAAGGCCGCCGCATCACTGTCGAGGTCCCTGTTATTCTGCTTTGCACTTGTCATCATGGATTTTTACAGGAGAGCATATAGGACAAACCTATCCAGGGTAGCTCCTGTTCGTTTCCAATTTCTAGCTTTAGATGATCAAGTTTAGTATCAATAATCTTACAACCCTGAATTACCAAGGATTCTATACATGCGAGTTCATCAGTGACTGGGTGCCAGACAGCGGAGTGGAAGACCATGTAGTATCTGCCCACATTGAGGCAGTAAAACCTAAATAGGACTGTCCATGAATCAATGCGACAATGATCGTTTGGCTGAGAATCTGCTTGAACAGGTTCGTTTGCTATACACTGAGCTGGCACAAAATCCTGAAAAAGAATTTGGCTGGGGGAAAGGAAAGGAGAATGCCAGCACGCTGGGCTACGCTGACGAGTGGCTGAACCGCTTACCGGATATTGTCTGGGAATCAGCCGCTGCGGTTGGCAATCCATTTAGTTTGGGCCCTATCCATGCCGGAGAAACTGTTATCGATATTGGTTGCGGTGCGGGTGCCGATGCCTGTATCGCAGCAATACTGGTTGGCAGAGAAGGAAAGGTTTTCGGCATAGACTGCACGCCGGCGATGATTACAAAGGCCAGTGAAAATGCAAATGCGTGTGGATTTCCCCAAGCGGTATTTCAGGAAGCGGAAATGACGGAGTTACCACTGCCAGATTGTATCGCTGATGTTGTTATCTCCAATGGTGTCATCAATTTGGCTGAAAACAAAGACACCGTACTGGAGGAAATGTTCCGGGTGCTGCGGCCAGGTGGTCGCTTGCAGATCGCCGACATGGTGCGCCACCCACCTATTGAGACTTCTACTTGTTGCGGTGCTGAAGAGTCATGGGCAGATTGCGTATCTGGCACCCTGAAGCTTGACACCTTCCTGTCAATGCTGACCAGTGCAGGATTTATCGGTATTAAACTGGCTGGTTTTACAGGTTATCAAACTGCGACCAGTACGACAGGTGCATTGTTCAAGGCAACCAAGCCAGGCTAGAAGCTTTACTTGCACCGGAGGAATGGTCATGTCTAACAGCTGTAATTTAGAACGCACTACTGAATTACTGTCAAGAACTGATGTATGCCCTGTCAATGGTCAGGAGTACAAAACGGTCACTCTGAGACGATTCTTCACCACATCAATTCGCAATGGAATTGGAAGGAAAAGAAGCAAGTTTACTATTTCTGTGATGACCCGAATTGTGAGGTTGTTTACTTTGGTGAAGATGACACGGTTATCACGAAACCGGAACTAAGAACTATTGTGGGAATAAAAGATAACAAGCCTGATGCTTTAGCATGCTACGATTGTTGCTTCAGGCAAGCGCCTGCCAAGCAGCCAATAACGCGAATAACAGGAACACTCCACCGCTTATTCGATGTAGCCAAATAAGTGGCAATCGCTGCAATAGGGTGCGTCCTGCCCAGACGCCGAGTGCCGAGACCAGGATCAGCGCGGCGCTTGCACCCAACCACACTGGCATGGGGGCCATCGTTCCAGCCAGTCCCGCTACAGCGATCTGTGTCTTATCGCCGAATTCGGCCACAAAGATCAGCAACAAGGTAGAGAAAAAGATGCCGTGGCCTGGCCTCTCTGCCACATCTTCTGAATCGCAATCATCCTGTTTGCGCAAGGCGTGGATACCAAAGGCGCCGAATAGCACCGCCACAATCCCAGCAGTTAAACGCTCTGGCATCCATGCTGACACGCCTGCACCAAAGATAACAGCAAGTGCATTGAGAATAAGGAACGCTGTCGATGCGCCCAATATCACTGGCCAATGGCGGTGTCGTGTCGCCAGGGTCATACAGACCAGTTGGCTCTTGTCTCCGATCTCCGCCAGGGAGATGAGGGTAAAGGTCGATAATGAAAGAGAAAGCGATTCAGGTGGGATCATGTATAGATTATGGCTTTTGTCTGTCAGGGAGGATTCAGACCCAATTAACCAAAGATCAGATCGCGAGACCGATCAAATGACTGTATTTGGAGGCTGTCATAGAGATAATCAGTCAGTCCTGGTAATAATGCACTTCGACAACTGTATGAACGATACCAAGGTCCTTTGGGATGAGCTTTTTATAGTGTTCGGGTGGTCTGGGAGTGTGACTTACTACAGCTATTGTGGCTGAATAGATACCTGGCCCAATAGACCATATATGCAGATCAGTAATTCGGTTGTCATCAACACTCTCGATGGCGGCCCGGGTTTGTTCCAGCATGACACCCGGAGCCTGATGATCCAGTAATACACTGCTCGTATTACGAATCAACCCCAGGGACCAACGTGCCACAAGTATGGCGCCGACGATGCCCATTGCCGGGTCCATCCAGTTCAGGCCCAGATACTTTCCTGTGAGCAGGGCGAAAATTGCCAGCAACGAGGTCAGTGCGTCTGCCAAGACATGAAGATAGGCAGCTCGGAGGTTGTGGTCCGCATGGGTATGGCTGTGATGGTGTGAATCTGTGTGCTGGCGGTCATGGTCGCTATCATGATGATGGCCGCCTAACATGATCATGCTGGCACCATTAACAACCAGGCCTAGAACTGCAACTACAATGGCTTGGTTGAAGGCAATCTCGACTGGATTAAATAAACGGTTGATACTTTCCCACGCCATCAAGAGTGCAAAGAGCGCCAGTAATACAGCACTCGTATAGCCAGAGAAGGCATTGACCTTGCCCGTCCCGAAACAGAAACGCGAATCTGCGGCGCAGCGACGAGTGTAAACATAGGCAATAGTTGTGATGCCGAGGGCGGCTGTATGCGAACCCATGTGTAAGCCATCTGCAAGCAGAGCCATGGAGCCGTAGGCGAGACCCGCAGTGATCTCTACGACCATCATCGTCGCGGTGATGATTATTACCCAAAGGGTACGGCGCTCACCCGGTCTGACTTTGTCCTGCCCGAAAATATGGTCGTGTTGCCATTTATGCATGGTTTTAATGTTCATATCATGTTTGGACTGTAAGCCAGTCAATACAGAATAATAACCAGTGCAATTCTAGCCGTTTTAAGGTGTTCCTGTGCAAAATACTGAATGGCAGGGTTCTGACTGGTAAAGGAAGTACCCCAGAAATATGGGAACGGCAGACATTGCTGCAACTATAAGAAGTACAGGTGAGTCCGGGGAATGTCGCTTACATGATCGAGCCCAGGCCTTCCTTGTAAAGCACTTTAAATAGGAAAACCCGACGGTTCTATCTTATCTCACTTCTCAGTCGCCGCCTGTGCCTGTGCCTGTGCCCCGCGCGATGCCCCCGAGGCAAGGTGACTGGTACACACCGCTCCTGTCCGGGAGCTGCCGTCTCTGCTGCCCTGGGATGGCGTTCTTGCTCGGTCCCCGGATGAGTTCCCGGCATCGCGGCCGTGATGACGGCCGAGGCAGGCATGTTCAGCTTTTCACTGTGGCGATTCGGACCGGCAATAACATGGAATGGCTTCGGTGATCTGGTGGGTCAATCGAACGTGTAAATCAACAAACAACTCCAAAATTGTAATTTTTGCCCCTTTTTTCACTTCCAGCAGCCGGGGCTGTGCTAACGTTATGTGGGGAGGAGCTCAACGGAAAATGTTCCCATGAAACAACAATCAAGTCATCACAACTTTTATAGAATACGGGGCTTGCTGATTGTGACAGCGCTTATGTTCTCCTGCCTCGCTCTCATGGATGTCAACTTGTTACATGCGGAGGAAAATATGGCACTCACGCTCAAGTCCCGTGCTTTCGATAATGGCGGCGAAATTCCATCCAGGTACACCTGTGAAGGAGAAGATGTCTCTCCGCCCCTGGTATGGACGGGTGTTCCCGAAGCTGCACGAAGTCTGGTTCTGATTATCGATGATCCAGATGCGCCGGATCCGAAGGCCCCAAAGATGATCTGGGTTCATTGGGTTCTATACAATATACCGCCGGATGTTTCCGGCCTGCCGGAGGGCATTGCGTCGGCAAAGCTTCCGCCGGGCACGGTGGAAGGCTTGAACGACTGGAAACGAATCGGTTACGGAGGGCCATGCCCGCCAATTGGTCGCCACCGATATTTTCACAAACTGTATGCCCTGGATACGGTACTCGAGGGGATGAATACGCCGACCAAAACGAAGGTAGAGGCCGCGATGAAGGGGCATGTCGTTGCGCAAACGGAGTTCATGGGAACCTACCAGAAATAACTCTAAACAGGGTATCGATTACATGCCTTCTATTACGCACGTGCATTGGAGATACCGACGCCGCGCTGGAGTACCTGCGATGCTGTGAGGCATAAACTGACACTGCTTGAGGATGTGCCCGCAACCATACAGGAATGCGCCTGGACCTCACCGATCTGGTACAGACCATAACATTATGCTTGACCACTACATTGCTCATGCCCCCGGGGTAGACACCTGTCTACGATCTAACTGAAGCGTAAGCCGGGAATAGTTGGCAGGGCAATGAGGCGTCCCAAATGGTTTGACGACATACGAACACAAAAAAGGGAGGAAGCTTATTGCTTCCTCCCTAGGTGGAACATTGGCCCACGGGTAAGGCGGGCTTTACGCAGGCTGAGCCTGTTACGGCATACCTTTTACCCGAACCTCGGTCATAGCCGTCGCAGGAATGACCTTATCCCCATTGACGAGAGTGACCGTGGCTTCCCAGTCGACAGTCTGGGCAGTGTAGGCGCAGTCCAGTCGAAAGTGAACTGTGCCTTCTTACCCGGATCCAGGTTGAAGCCAAATTGATCCTCGATAACGCCATTCGAGGTTATGGTCAGTAATCCTGATGCTGTGTCAGGTGCGCTCCTGTCATTTGCTACATTAGCTGTGATCCGCTTGGTGGCCCCTATGAAAAATTTGCCACCCAAAGCGGTCGTTTAGCATTTGTTGATATATCACTTGCAGACGACTAAAGCAGACAGATAGTCCCCTCATTTTTTCTTTTCATCCATGGTCTTTCCGATTAAGGGAAAATCGAAGATACTTCGCCTACGATTCAAATCGGATTCTAGGAATAATTATGGAAAGCAATACTCTGAAGCACGAACTTGAACGGATATACCAGGCACGCCACCATGACCCTTTCAGCGTACTTGGCAAACACCGTGATCAAGGCCTTGATCTTGTCCGTGTCTTTATGCCGCAAGCGGATGAGGTCACGATTGCAGAAGGTAATGTCCGACTGGAACGTATCCCCGACACCGACCTGTTTGAATGGCGTGGCACGCCGGGAACCGTGCCTGATCACTACCACCTGGTGTGGAATGATGCGGCGCAACATGAGCATATCTCGCATGATCCCTACAGTTTTCTGCCACAAATACCGGATTTCGACCTGCACCTGTTCAGCGAAGGCAGGCATCGCCATGCCTACCGGATTTTGGGGGCTCATGTACATGCCGTCGATGAGGTAACCGGCATCCTGTTTGCGGTCTGGGCGCCAAATGCGGAGCGCGTCAGCGTGGTGGGTGAGTTCAATCAGTGGGACGGGCGACGACATCCGATGCGGGTGCGCGGTGGCAGCGGCGTCTGGGAACTGTTCATTCCTGACCTCGAAGCCGGCAGCCTCTACAAGTACGAGATCCGCAACAGGGAGAGCGGAGAAATACTCCTGAAAACAGACCCTTATGCCCAGTCCTTCGAGGTGAGACCGCAGACAGCATCCATCATAGCCGGTCCTGCTCGCCACGATTGGAACGACCAGCTATGGATGGAACAGAGGACGTCATACGAGTGGCAGCATTCGCCCATGTCGGTCTACGAGGTGCATCTGGGTTCCTGGCAGCGCGGCCCGGAAGGTGAGTTTCTTAGCTACCGGCAACTGGCCGAAAGCCTGGTGAACTATGTCAAGGAAATGGGTTTTACACATATCGAACTACTGCCTGTTACCGAACATCCCTATGACCCCTCCTGGGGTTATCAGGCCACCGGTTACTTCGCACCGACCAGTCGCTACGGGACAGCCGACGACTTCCGCTTTTTTGTCGACGTATGCCACCAGAACGGGATCGGGGTGCTGCTCGACTGGGTACCGGCACATTTTCCCAAGGATGCTCATGGTTTGGCCAGGTTCGACGGTACACCCCTCTACGAACATGCCGACCCGCGGCTCGGCGAACATCTCGACTGGTCAACACTGATCTACAACTTCGGCCGCAATGAGGTAAAGAACTTCCTGTTGTCCAGTGCGGTGTTCTGGCTGGAGGAAATGCACCTCGACGGTCTGCGGGTGGATGCCGTGGCGTCGATCCTCTATCTCGACTACTCGCGGGAAGAAGGTGAATGGGTGCCCAACAAGTACGGGGGGCGGGAGAATCTGGAGGCGCTGGGTTTCCTGCGTGAATTGAATGTTGTGACGCATGAGGAACAACCCGGCATTCTCATGATCGCCGAAGAGTCGACATCCTGGCCGCAGGTC
>Ga0316190_10000983_pt1 | contig 20443 bp, 20 predicted proteins | sample Eddworburrow2_MG_FD_204929 | JGI IMG/M metagenome (GOLD analysis project Ga0316190, IMG submission 204929) | Coastal sediment microbial communities from Maine, United States - Eddy worm burrow 2 | ecosystem: Environmental > Aquatic > Marine > Coastal > Sediment | place: USA: Maine | collected... | reverse complement strand
CGCCGCCTGAATCGATCCTGCCGTGGCCAAGACGCGGCCCGGAACGCACGCTGTTGGCCCGCACCCCGAGCACCATGGTGAGCACAACGAGGACGGCCCACGCCATGAGCGGCTTGGCCGGGATGGCCTCTCCGGTCCGCAGGGCGGCGGCCATCACCGGAAGGCCGAGGGCGGGGACGGCGCGACTCAGACCATCGGGGTGGGTTGAAGCCACACCAATCGAGGCCAGGGCCACCAGACTGACCAGTGCACCAGCGGCAAAGGAAGGGACCAACACCAGTAGGAGGGCGGACACACCGACGATGCGAGTGGCCCAGCGACCCGACACGGTGATGTAGGGCTCCAGCGCCACCCCAACCAGGAAGGCGATGAAGGCCAGAAAGCGGGCGACCGGAGAGATCGGAGCCAGCAGCGGGACAACGCAGATCGCCGTCACACCAGCCAGGCGGTGGATCAGTTGCTCGACAGCCATCGCACCTCCCGCTGACCAACCAGCAGCGTCGCCGCTCCCGCCGCGGAGACGGCTCGATCACCGAAACCGGAACCGGAACCGTTGTCATCGACCGCCACCAGCGCCAGGCGCCGAACAAGCTCGTCGCGGGTGCCGACCCGGCCAACCACACGCCGGCGACCTGGTGGCGGGGTCCCATGCTCGGCGGCCGGTGGGCCGTTGCCGTCGGACAACTCTTCGACGGTGGTCAGATCAACGTCGTAGCCCCGATCGAGCAGTTGCTCCAGAATGCTGCGGGCCCTTCCCAACAGGTCATCAAGGTCATCAGATTCGGCGGACCCGACAGACTCGGCCAACTCGGCGGACTGCTCACGGGCAAGTCTGCTGTCGACGACCACACCGACCCGGCCTACGGCCTCCTCGCCCCCTCGGTCCATCACCATCATCGTCCCGGTCCGGGCCACCGTTGGCCAATGCACGTTGCGGCGGGGATCACCGGCCAGGTAGGGACGCACCCCCACCGGTTCACCCCCACCCGACTTCTTCATCCCACCCTCGGTCGACTGCTCGGGCAGGGCGGTGCCCACCGGGCGCGGGGCGACGCTGATGGGTTGGGCCAGGTCGACGCGACACATTCGGGTACAGGAGGCGAGACCCAAGGGCAACGCCGTCACCAGCCCCACGTTGAGTTGTCGAACCAGACCTCGCCTCGGTAATCGCATCCACACATCACCTTCGGCCGGGACGCTGACGGCAATCGTCTCCTGCGCGGCGTCGTCCACCGCCAGTACACACTCCATGCGGCGACCTCCGCCGACGGCGAGCTCAACGGAAAATGGTTCATCGACCGTCGCCGATACGGGACCGCGGGCGGAAACCGTCAGTTGTCGCCCGTAGTAGCGGGCCACGATCACGTTGGACATCAAGGCAAGCCCTGCCCCGATGCTCACCGCCAGCAGGAGCATCTGGCCCGATACCGCAGCAAGCACCACGCCGGGTAGGAACAGGCTCATCACCCCGGCACCGGCGGGGGTGAGCGCGTAGCGCCATCGCTCGCCCCGGTGTTTCACTGCCGCGAGACGTCGGGTACGGCCAGGTCGCCGAGGACCATGCGCACCCCAGCCTCGTGTACGTCGACCCGGTCCCCCTCGCCCGCCAGCCGGTGGGCCAGGCAGGGAACGGCCAGGACCTTAATGTCGTCGGGGATGACGTAGCTCCGACCATCGAGCACGGCCAGGGCCCGGGCCACCGCCATCATCGATTGCGCCGAACGCAGGCTGAGGTGTCTGTAGATCCTCAACGCCTCGCACAGGTCGAGCACATAGTCGATGAGGGGGGCGCAGACGTAGACCCGGGACACGATGGCCTGCAGGTCGGGCATCACTCGGGCAGGCACCACCGCCTGCACCCCAGCCACAGCCTTGGCACCACCACCGCCCTGCAGTATGCGGCGCTCGGTTTCACGATCGGCCCGTCCCAGGGCCATGGTCATTCCAAAGCGATCGAGCTGGGCGGCGGTGAGAGGGAAGGTGCCGGCCGAGCCGATCGGGTTCATGGTGGCCACCACGATGAACGGTGCAGGAAGAGGGTGGGTCGTTCCGTCGATCGTCAGCTGTCCCTCGGCCATGGCCTCAAGCAGAGCCGACTGGGTTCGGGGGGTGATGCGATTCAGCTCATCGACCAGAATCACGTTGGCCATCAATGGCCCCTGGCGGTAGCTCCACTCGCCGGTGGCCTGATTGAACACCGACGACCCGGTGAGATCGGTCGGCAATAGGTCCGGGGTGCCCTGTACCCTGCCGAATTCGCCGTCGACCACCTTGGCCATGACCGCTCCGAGCGTGGTCTTGCCCACGCCGGGCAGGTCGTTCAGCAGGAGGTGTTCACCGGCCAGCATGGCTGCGGTGGCCAGGCGAACCTGGGCTGCCTTGCCCAACAAAACCGAGCCGATGCGACCCTCAATGGTGCGCGCCGCGTCAACGATGCGGTAGTCGATCTCAACGCTGTCCAGTCCGCTCATCGCTGGTGTTGTCGACGCGGTCGGAGGGGTGCTTGAGAAAGCCCTGAGTTACCGACCGCTCCGGAATCGGCCCCGATCAGCGGGCAACGGCGACGAATGCGGCTTGCCCGTTGCCATCCCGGCTAGGGGCAGCCGTTACGGGCGGCCAACGCCGCGGTCTGGTTCAGGAAGAACTCCGGGGGGTTCAGCGCCCTCATGGTTGCCACGTCGGCACAGGCAAACTCCGACTCCCCGAGCCGGTCGTACAGGATGGCCCGGAAGGCCAGGGGATCAGCGAAACCGGGGGCGATCTCGATGGCCCGGCTGAGGAAGGAGAACCCGGCGAGCTCCAGTTCGTCCGCCTCGTCCAGCCTGGGCCCGTCTTCGGGCGCCAGCACCCCCGAGGCCAACAGCAGGTACCAGCCCATATAGGTCATGGCCTCGGGATTGTCGGGTTCGTCGGTGAGTACCTCGTCCAGGCATTCCACCGCGTCCACCAGATCGGAGCCGCTTCCGGAAACGAGTTGCTGACAGGTCGCAACCGGCGTCAATTCGTCGGGCCCCGGGCCTTCGAGAGCGCTGCGATCAGCGGTGTCGATGCCGCCGGTGAGTTGGCCGTCGATGCCACGTTCACCCGAGGCCTGAGCCAGGGCGAAGCCGGCCCCAACGGCGAACACGGCAAGGGCGACAACGGTGACGGCGGTCCGCAGCCAGGCCCGGGAGCCGGCCCCGGTGTCTCCGCTGGCGGTTGCCTGCTTCGCCGCCCCGGCAGTTGAGGACTTGGAGATGGGCGCCGCCGCCTTTTTGGAGGGTGCGGCCGGTTTGCGTGCGGTGGAGGGGGGAGACGAGAGCAGTTTGAGCACCACGGCCGTTCGGGCCGTGTAGCCATCGACCAACACCTGATAGTCGGTGTCGCTGATGTCGCCCGCCTCGTGCTCCTCGTCGAGCTGGTCGAGCTGGCGCAACAGGAGATCACGTTCCTCGATCAACGCCTGGTGATCGACGGTCGGGGGCACGGCGGTGGTCATGAGTCGTCGTTGCTACCATTGCTACCGTTGGTGGCGGTGACCCGGGCCTGGCGGACCAGATCACGATCGGCCTCGCTCAGCTCTAACCCCGGACCATCACCCCCGTCGCGCTTGACCAGGGCCGCCATCGCCGCCGCCCCACCGACAACAAGCACCACCGGCAGAACCCACAGCAGCGAGGCCAAACCGCCGGCCGGAGGGTTGAGCAGCACCCGTGCCCCGTAGGACTCGATCAGGTTGTCGCGAATCTCTTCGTCGCTGGCGTCGGCCGCCACCTGCTGGGCGATCAGGTCGCGGATCACTGCCGAGACCGCGGCGTTGGATTCGGCAACGCTCTCACCCCGGCACTGGGGGCAGGCGAAGGAGTCATTCAGCCGCTGGATGCGTTCGCCGTCAGTCTCAGTGCCTCCGCCGACAAAAGTGGCAACGCTGAGCAGGGCGACGACGGCAACCAGGATCACGGTCCAGCCGACAAAACGGTTCTTGGGTGTCACGGGTTGAACCTGCCTTCGATCACCGAGATCAGGTAGTCGGCCCTGACCTCACCCTGCAGATGGTCGACCACCCGGCCTGAGGGGTTGACGACAAACGTCTCGGGTATCTGCGACACCTGGAACTCCACCGGCAGGGCCGGGTTGTCGAGTACCGGCCAGCCGCCACCGTTGGCGGCGAAGAAGGCCTCCACCTCTTCAACCGGGTCGTTGAAGACGACGGCCACGATCTCGGCCCGCCCGGTCTGTTGACCCCACTGTTCGAATGCCACCAGCTCGGGATGCTCATTGACGCAACCGGCACACCAGGTGGCGAAGAAGTTGACGATCGTCCAGCGGCCCTCGGCCTGCGCATCGGCGATGTCGTAGGTGCCACCGTCGAGGGTCTCGCCACTCACATCGGGAACCGGATTCCCGAGCACCCGGTTGGTAACCACCAATTGCTCGTCGGAGGCCGCAGCCATCACCGCGATGAAGGCGACGAGGACGATGCCGATGCCCAGCGCCGTCCAGCGGATCCGGCTCGAGCTGTTCTCAGCCAACGGGAACCTCCGTGCCCTCGCCGTGAGTACCGGCCGCAGCATCCACGCCCTTGGTTTCCTGGTCAGTTTCGGCGGTATCGGCACTATCTGGCTCGGCTATGACACCCTCGCTGTCGCCACCATGGTTTCCACCGGGCTCAGAGCTCTTCGCTCCGGAACGGCGGCCTGGGATCGACCGGCGGCGCGATGGCACCAGGGCCATGGCGGTGCCGAGAGCCATGAGGCCCCCACCAGCCCAGATCCATGCCACCAGGGGACGAACGATGACTCGAAGCACGATGGCGTCGGACTGACGGCTTGGAAGCCCCAGCAGGGTGAGGAAGACGTCTTCGGAGATTGACGACCGCACCGAGGGGGTCGGGACGACCGACCCCTCCCGCACGTAGTTGGTGATCGCCGGGTCAAGCACCCGGTCTCCGTCGAGCTCGACCTCGGCGAAGACCCGCTGCGACCGGTCATCGGAGTCGATGCCGGCGCGGAGGTAGCGCAACTCGTGACCCTCAACCGTTACGGAGTCACCAACCTCCATTTCGAAGGTCCGGTCGCTTTTGTAGCTCTCGCTGGCGGCCAGACCAACGGCCAGAAGCACCACCCCAAGGTGCACAACCATGCCCCCGTTGCTCCGTCCCGTGACACCCTGCCAGCCCTGACGCCGAACGGCGAGCATGATCTGCCGCAGCGCCGAACCCCCGGCGAACCCGCCGAGACCGAAGGTGAGCACCGGCCAAAAACCCCGGGCACCAAGTAGTAGTGACACAGCCAGAGCCCCCACCCCGGCCACAGCGGGCCAGAACAGGCGCTTCGACATGACCTCGCTCGATGCAGTGCGCCACGGGAGGACGGGAGCCGTGGCCATGAGGAACAACAGCGTGACCCCGATGGGCCGCCCCAGTGAGTCGAAATAGGGGCTGCCGATGGTGAGGCGGGTGCCGTCAACCGCCTCGGCGATCAAGGGGTAGACGGTGCCCAGCAGCACCACAAAGGCCAGTGCCCCGAACGCCAGGTTGTTGGCCAGGAACGAGCCCTCCCGCGAGATCGGATTGCCAATGGCCCCTGGTGAGGAGAGTTGATCGCCCCGCCAGGCGATGAGACCAACCGACACCACGCTGACCACGGCGAAGAAAACCAACAGCCACGGGCCGACCGCACCGTCGGCGAAAGCGTGAACCGATTGCACCACCCCGGAACGGGTCAGGAAGGTGCCGAGGATGGTGAGAGCAAAGGTGGCGACCAACAGCGACAGGTTCCACACCCGCAGCATGCCCCGTCGCTCCTGGACCATGACCGAGTGCAGGTAGGCGGTGCCAGTCAACCAGGGCAACAGTGAGGCGTTCTCCACCGGGTCCCAGGCCCAGTAGCCGCCCCAGCCCAGCACCTCGTAGCTCCACCAGGCCCCGAGCACGATTCCAAAGGTGAGGAAACCCCAGGCGGCGACGGTCCAGCGGCGGGTTTCGAGCAGCCAGCCCTCCCCCAACCGACCGGTGATGAGGGCGGCAAGGGCGAAGGCGAAGGGCACGGTGAAGCCGACGTAGCCGAGGTACAGCATCGGCGGGTGGAACGCCACCAGGATGTGGTTCTGGAGCAGGGCGTTGGGGCCGGGCCCATCAAAACCAGGCGGCACCTCGACGGTGATGAACGGGTTGGCGGGGCCAACCATTAGGGCGAAGAAGAAGGCGGTGACCACCAGCATCACCACGATGGCCCAGCCGAAAAGGGGGTCGCGGCTGCGGTTGCGGAACTTGATCAGCATGGCCGCCAGATAGCCACCGAGGGTCAGCGTCCACAACAGGATGGAACCCTCCAGCGATGACCACAAAGCGGCAAAGTTGAAGATTGGCGGGGTGGTGCTGCTACCGACCTGGCTTACGTAGGCCAGTGAGAAGTCCCGTTGGAATAGGGCGACCTCCATGACCACAAAGGCGCCGATCGAGGCCAGCACCACCAACCAGACCCATTGACGGATGGAGGACATCAGCCGCAGCTGGCCGGTCAACAGGGCGTAGACTCCGCCCGCAGCGCCGAACACCGAAGCTGAGAGGCCGAGAACGACAAAGCCGAACCCGATGATGGCGTTCACGTGTCAGCCGGTGGTTCGAGTTCATAGTCGAGGCGATCGGGGTTGTCCTCGATGTACTCCTCGGTGTGTTTGACCAGTAGCTGACGCGACTGGAACACCCCATCCTCCCAGTGTCCATCGGCGACGACCTGCTCCCCGAGGCCGAACAACTCGGTCGGCTCGTCACCGGTGTGGCGGATGGTTGCGGTCTCTCCGTTGAAGGTGACGTCGAACAACAGGGCCCCGGAGCTGTCGATGCCGTTCTCGGCGGCCACGATGCCCTGGAGGCGGAAGTTGTCGTCGCCCAGTTCGTCCTGGAGTTCGATGGCCTCATCGACGTTGTAGAAGAAGACCCGGGCGCTGGTCACGGCCTGGAACAGCACAAACCCGAGGACGACGACCAACCCACCGACAATGGTGATGTTGCGCCACGAGCGCTGTCGGCGCTCCTTCTGCGGGGTGACGGCAGGGGCATGGGGGGTGAGATCAAGCTCTTCAGTCAAGGAAGCGCCTTCTTTTGGGAGGGACCTGGCGGGCAAGGGCCCGTCCGGTGCGGATCAGGCTCACGGCATAAACGGCGAGCCCCACGCCGACGATGCTGTAACCGGCAATGACATATTCCCAGTGCATCAGTTCTTCCTCCCGAGCAGACCGGTGGCGTTGGTCTCGGCTCGACGTTCGGCCAAGGCCTGGGCCAGGGCCTGCTCGTCGATCTCGTGGCGTAGCCAGGAGATGCGGAACCGGTGGATCAGCATCCAGGCGAAGATGAGCATGAAGGCGACGAGGCCGACAAAGAACGAGAACAGCTGCAGTCCGTCCATCTGGGTGTCGAGCCCCACCGTTTCGCCCTGGTGCACGCCCCGCCACCACTTCACCGAGTAGCGAACGACGATGACGTTGAGGAAGCTGACGATCCCCAATACGGCGGCCCGGCGGGAGCGGACCTCGGGCGGTAGTTCAAGACGCCGCACGGCCAGGTAACCGATGTACATCACGACCATGACGGTGGTGCTGGTCAAGCGGGGATCCCAGACCCAGTAGACGCCCCACGTTGGGCGACCCCACAGTGAGCCGGAGATCAGCATGAAGGCGCTGAACACGACACCGATCTCGGCGGCCGAACCGGCGACCAGATCCCAGAAAAGCGAACCCTTGCGGAGATAGATGATGCTGGCCACCATGGTGATGAAGAAGCCGAGGTAGGCCACCGCCACCGACGGTAGGTGCAGGTAGAACAGCCGAACGGCCTCCGCCTGGCTCGCCTCGGGAGGCGAGAGCACCAAGCCGAACAGCAGCAGGGCCGCCGTGGCCAGCAGGGCCGCCACACCAAGGCGACGGGTGCCCCTGGAGCCGGTGTTGGCCGGCGTTGAGTCACCCGTCGACGCTCCGTCGGGAGCAGCATTTTGGGGTGCAGAATCTTGAGCTTCGGTGCCTGCCCCCGAGCTTGAGTCAGAAATGGTCACGTTTCCTCCAGTAGAGGACCGAAGGCGAGCGTTCCAACCCCGACGTAAAGCAGGGCGAAAACGGCCAACAGCATGGTCCACGACCACCCAGCAACACCAGGTTCGTCGAACAGTGCATCTCGAGTGGCGAGGGTAGCGCCCAACAACACCGGAGCCAGTACCGGGAGCACCAGGAGGGGCACGAGGGTGTCACGGGCCCGCTGGCCGGCGGCCAAGGCGGCATAGAGGGTTCCCGCCAGGGTCACCCCGGCGGTGGCCAGCACGATGGTGACCGCCAGCATCACCGGATTGGCCAGGGGGGCGTCAAAAACCACAAAAGCCCCGAGACCGAGCACGATCTCGACCATCACCAACTCGGCGGTGACCGCCAAGGCCTTGCCCAGGAACACCCCGGCCGGATCGATGCCTGCCATGCGCAGGGCGTCGAGGTTCCCGTCGTGGGCCTCGACGGCAAAGGCCCGGCCCAACGCCATCAGGGCCGAGAGCAGCACCGCAAGCCAGAACAGGGCGGGTGCCACCTCCTCCAGCACCGATCGGCGGGCATCGCCGACGACCAGCAGCTCGGGGGGAATGGCCAACCCGAACATGATCAAAATCAAAAATCCGAAGGGCAGTATCTGGGCGGTGACCACCCGGGAGGTGAACTCAATCCGAAGATCCTTGCCTGCCATCAACCATGCATCCCGCAACACCGAACCGCTCCCCTATCCCGACTCGGCCGCTGGGGCCACGCCGCTGTCGACCTCGGTGTTGCCGTTGGCCTCGGTACTGCCGTTGGCCTCGGTACTGCCGTTGGCTGCGGTCGCCTCCGCCGGGGGCTGAAAGTTGGGCTCGTCCTCCCTGAGAGCCTGGGGCTGGGCCTGGTCGTAGGCCTGGCCTCCATCGATCACCACCGTTCGGGTGGCGATCTCCGCCGCCCGGTCAAAATCGTGGGAAGCGAGCATGACCGTGGCACCGAAGGCCACGGCGTGCTTCACCAGACCATCGACAAAGTCGCGGCCGTTGACATCGAGCCCGGCATGGGGTTCATCCAGCAGCCAGAGACGGGGTCGGCGCACGACCAGGACCGCCAATGAGGTGCGGCGACGCTGCCCAGCCGACAGGTTGGACACCTTCACCCGCTTCAGCCGATTGCTGAGCGCCAGCCGATCGAGGACGGGTTCAACCGAGGCGGTGTCGATCCGGTTGGCCCGGGCCCAGAAGAGCACGTTCTCCTCAACCGTCAACTCGTCGTAGAGGAAGGTCTGATGGGCCAGGAGGCCCGCCTGGCGGCGCAGCGACCTGCGGCCCACCCTCGACGCCAGATCGTGGCCCAGAACCGAACCCTGGCCGGCCGAGAGCGGAGCCAGGCCGGCGCACAGCCGCAGGAGGGTGGACTTTCCCGCCCCGTTCGGCCCCCGAAGCAGGACAATGTCGCCCTTGTGCACGGTCAAATCCAAACCGGCGACGGCGGGGAAGCGATCTATGAGGCTGACGGCGTCATCAAGCTCGACCACGGGATCGGCAATCAGCGCCTCGGCGCCCTCGGCGCCGGACGCGGGCCCAGCGGTGCTCTCCTCGCCATCGCTCACATCCCCACGATAGAGGGCATCGTCGCAGTTCTGGCCGGCGAACCAGTGGCTGGGCCACGGGATTTGGCCAGGAGGTTGAATCACGACGACTTCGGCCGACTGGGGCCGGATGGTACCCCCGACGATCTTCCGCCTGGTCGGCCGCACTCTGGTTGGCGGGGGTCTGATGCTCATCGGATTCACCTTCTACCAACTGTGGGGAACCGGCCTGGTCGAATGGCAGGCTCAGCAGGAGCTGGCGTCGGAGCTGTCGGCCATGCTCGAGGAGGGCACCACCCCCGATCCCGGTACTTCGGCCACCAATGGCAGCCGCGGGCGACTCGGCCACTTTCCGCTGCTGCCCGAAGCCACCGACATCAAGGCCGACGGGACGGGGAACCCGGCGGACGGGGCCTTCTCCACCACCCCGGAGGCCCAGGACCGTCCGTCGCTCCGCGGATCCGATCCAGCCGAAGGTGACGTATTGGCTCGGCTCGAGATCCCATCGATCGGAGTTTCCAAGACCATCGTCGAAGGGGTGGAGCGCGACACCCTTCGCCAAGCCCCGGGTCGTTATCCCAGTTCAGCCCTGCCCGGCGAGAGCGGCAACGTCGCCATTGCCGGGCACCGAACCACCCACGGGGCCCCGTTCTTCGATCTCGACCAGGTCCAGGTGGGCGACGAGATCAAGATGCAAACCGTCGATGGCACCTTCACCTACCAGGTCCAGGGTCATGAGGCGCCCGACGGCGGTGAGCGGGCTTACGCCGTGGTCGACCCCTCAGCGGTCGAGGTCATCGCCAATCAGGGCGACAACCGTCTCACCCTCACCGCCTGTGAACCAAAGTACTCCGCCCGCCAGCGGATCGTGGTCTCGGCCCTGCTCATTGATGGCCCGGACGGTGCCCGCGATATCGCCTCGGCCGTGCCCCCAGTAGCGTCTCCACTCAATGCCTGGCCTGCCCTGGGATCGCAGCCATCGATCGTCGAGCAGGCATCGGGAGCTGACGCCGTACCCCCGGCCGAACTGGCCGCGGCGGCGGGGGAAGAGCAAACTTCCGGCCCCCAGTCGACGGATGATCTCCTGGCCGCGACTGACTCCGAGGCTCTCGAAGTCAGCGGGGCCCAGGGACTGGAGGACTCCCTCGGCTGGCAGCCCCACGAGCTCGACCCCACCGTTCTGTGGATCACCGTACTGGCCCTGACCGCCCATCTCGGCTGGATTCTGGGACGGTTCTGGCGGCCCCGGTGGGCCTATCTGGCCACGGCCCCCGTTGCCGTTGTCCCGCTCTTCCTGTTCTACCTCCACCTCGACCGTCTGCTGCCTGCGTTCTGAGCGATCGGGCCCGGCCCCTGCCGGACCGAAACCGGATCAGGCCAGTTGCAGGTCCCGGGCCACCACGAGGGCGAGACCCGACCAGCTTTGGGGTCGAGCCCCCAACCCCTCCCCGGTGTCGGGATGCCAGTACTCGGCAAACGCCGAGGTGGTCGCCCCCGCCACCAGGGATCGGGCCAACGTCCGGGCGGTCTCATCACGACCGGACTGCGCCGCGGCCTGGATCATCAGGTAGGAGAGTTGGGGCCAGGCCGGACCACGCCAGTAGACGTCGGGCTGGTAGGTCGGCTCATCGCGGTGCACCCCGCGCGGTCCGAACGGGGCCCCGAACGCAGCAGCGTCGACCAGCTGATCAAAGGCCTCGCTCCGGGGATCGACCAGCAGGGCGGACATGGTGTCGAGGGTCCGGATCTGTCCCGATGGTCGACCATCATCGACCCAGGTGGCCAGGCTGGGGTCCCAACGGTCACGAATGCGCTCAATCAGCCGGTGGGCGGCCACGGCCAATTCGTCACCGTCGGGGAAGGACCGGATCTGCAGCAGTTCGAGTGTGTTCCAGGCCACCAGGGCGTTGAACCCGATGGACCCGACGCGAAAGCCAGGGGCGTCGATGCCAGCACCCTGGTCGCGACCCGAGGCCAGATCGGCAACCAGATCACCCTTCACCTCACGCCAACTGCGGGCCGGATCCCGGTGACTGTCCCAGCGGGGGCTATCGTCACAGCCACTTTCCCATGGATGCACGATCGGAATCAGTCCAGCCGCCGTCCGGGGCCGCTGTAACAGCAGATACCGCAAACCGGCCTCCACCGAGTCAACCACCGCGCCCGGGACCTCATGCCCGCCGTCGGTGAGGCGGCGGGCGGCGTGGGCGAACATCGGTGGTTGGGTGATGGACGACGTCACCCGTCGCCCCCAAAAGGTCTCGTGCAGGTCCGGGTGATGCCAGTAGGTCATGTGGGGCACAAATCCCGACCGTTCCTGGTGGGCAAGCACGTTGCCCAACTCGACCACCCCCCGCCGATCGCCCAGGGCCTGCCAGATCAGGGCGTGGAAACACGAATCCCAGAGCCACTGGTGGGGGTACACCTCGGCGTTGGGAACACAGAAACCAGGCAGGCGCCAGGCCTCATCCATCAGGGAACGGACCCCAGGGGCCAAGTCGTCGGGCTGCACGGCCGACAAGATAGATGAAGATGAAGACCTGTGCCTTTGTGTCGTTCCGCCTCGGCCTGACCGACGGGGTGTCGATCGTGGCCTCAACGTGGCAACGATGTTTCGAGTCAATGGGTTGGGCCACGATCACCGTTGCCGGGGAGGGACCGGTTGATCGGCGGGTTCGAGGTTTGGAGATCGGCGCCGAGCAACCCCCCGACCACGGCGAACTGAGCCGGGCCCTGGCCGACGCCGACCTGGTGGTGGCCGAGAACATCCTGACCATCCCGTTGAACCTGGCCGCGAGCAGGGTGCTGGTGGAGGTGCTGCGCCAGCGGCCAACCATCGTCCACCACCACGATCCCCCCTGGCAGCGGGACCGCTTCGCCGCCATCACCGACCTGCCGGTTGACGACCCGGCATGGCTGCACGTGACCATCAACCAGCTCACCCAAACCCAGTTCGCCGACCGTGGGTTCACCGCAACCACGATCTACAACGGCTTCGATGTTGACGTTGACACTGCTCGTGACCAGGACCCTGGCCGTCGGGAGCGAACCCGCCACCTGCTGGGCATCGATGAGGCCCAAGCCCTGGTGGCCCACCCGGTCAGGGCCATCGCCCGCAAGAACGTGCCCCTGGCCCTCGACATCGCCGACGCCCTCAACGCCGTCTACTGGCTACCTGGTCCAGCGGAGGAGGGCTACGGCCCGACCCTCGACCAGCTCCTGGCCAAGACCTCCTGCACCGTGCTGCGCACCCCGTTGTCCGACCTCGGAGCTGGGATCGCCGATCTGTACGCCGCCTGTGACCTGGTGGTCTTCCCCTCCACGTGGGAGGGCTTCGGCAATCCACCGATTGAGGCGGCCATCCACCGACGTCCGGTTGTCGTCGGGCCCTATCCGGTGGCCGACGAGCTGCGCCGTTTTGGGTTCTGGTGGCTGGACACCATCGACATGGCCGCCGCCCGGGCCGCCATGGAGCACCCACCTCGCTCCCTGATCGAACACAACCGGCGCCTCGTCGAGGCCCACTTCTCCCTCCATGCGACCGTCGGCGCCCTGGCCACAGCGCTTGGCCGCTGGGGCTGGTAGCGGCCAAGCCAGACCGGCCTTCTGCGCCGCCTGGTTGCATTCGCGGGGCAAACTTGGCGATGATCACAAGCTGTGACCGGTGAAGAAGCTCCGACCATGACCAAAGCCGACGACCCCATCCTCGCTTCGCGTACCCGAATCGCCTGGTGGGTGACCACCGGGCTCCGGGTCGGTTACGGCCTGTTCGGATTGGCCATGATCGTCTTCTTTGCCGCCATGGTCTTCGGTTTCAACGACACGGTCACGACGGTGATCACCATCTGCTTGTTTGTCGGCTCAATGGTGCTGGCGCCATCATTGGTGTTCAGCTATGGGGTGAAGGCCGCCAATCGAGCGGACAGGGACGACACGTGGTAGATCCAAATCTTCAGTCGGCCGCTCCCAGCCGCCGCCGAGACCCCGGCGAGGATGGAGCGGACACGACCTCAGCCACCGTACGACTTCCAGCCGCTGAGCGCCGTGAGCAACTCTTAGAAGTTGCGCGCCAGGTGCTGGCCCAGAACGGATTCTACGAAACGACCATGGCCGAGATCGCCGACTCGGCCGGGGTGACCAAACCTGTGCTCTACCAGCACTTCGCCTCCAAGCGGGATCTCTACACCGCGGTGCTGGAGGACATTGGGGACCGACTCAAGACCATGGTTGTCGCCGCTGCGGCCGATGCCGAGAACCCCCGCCAGCAGGTCATGAACGGCTTTGAGGGCTACATCAACTTCACCGAGCACGATCCCGAGGGGTTTCAGATCCTGTTCTGTGGCACCTCGCGTCAGGACGGTGAGTGGGCTTCAATCACCAGCCAGGTCGAGCACTCGATCGCAGCCGGAGTCGCCGACCTGATCCAGATTCCCGATATCTCCGCCGCCCGCCGTCAGGCTCTGGCCCACAGCATCCTCGGATTGGCCGAAGGCATGGTGCGGTACTGGCGTTCGGGCCAGGCCGAGGAACTCGACCGCGACGTGATCCTGCACGATCTCGTGGCGCTGGCGTGGGGTGGCCTGCGCGGATTGGAACCCTGATGAACCCACAAACGGCACCCGCAAACGGCATCGAGCTGTGTTACGACACCTTCGGCCAACCGACCGACCCGGCGGTGCTGCTGATCATGGGCTTCGGGGCCCAGATGACGGTCTGGCCCGACGAGTTCTGCTCCCAGCTGGCCACCCGGGGTCATTTTGTCATCCGCTACGACAATCGGGATGTCGGCCTCTCGACAAAATCCGAGGGGTCGCCACCGGATGTGTTGGCCCTGTTCACCCAGGCCCAACAGGGCACCCCCGTCGACCCGGCGGCGGTCCCCTACACCCTGTCGGACATGGCCGCCGATGCCGTTGGCCTGCTTGACAGCCTTGACCTGGCCACGGCTCACGTCGTCGGCGCCTCGATGGGTGGCATGATCGCCCAGCACCTGGCCTTCGAGCACGCGGCGCGGGTGCAAACGGTCACCTCGATCATGTCGACAACGGGCAACCCCGGCGTTGGTCAGGCCGCCCCTGAGGCCATGGGGGCCCTACTCAGCCCGGCCCCGACCGAGCGCGAGGCCAACATCGAGCGCGGGGTGAGCGTCAGCAAGGTCATCAGCGGACCGCTCTGGAACGAGACCGATGCCCGACGACGGGCCGCTGAGTCCTATGACCGCATGTTCCACCCGGCAGGCCCGCCGTTCCAGTTGGGTGCCATCGCCGCGTCGGGCGACCGTACCGAACGCCTCAACACCGTTGACGTTCCGTTCCTGGTTGTCCATGGCCAGGCCGATCGGTTGATCGACGTCTCGGGTGGCCAGGCGACGGCGGAGGCGGTACCCAATGCCGATCTGCTGCTCCTGGCGGCCATGGGACACGACCTTCCCCGCCCCTTGTGGCCCCAAATCATCGGTGGCATCGTGGGCATCGCATCCCAGGCCTGACCGCCTCATGCCTGCGCGAATTGGTTTTGGCCCCGGGCAGGCCGTCTAAGCTTTGAACATGGAACTACCTGCGCCCGCTCTGCGGTGCCGATCATGACCGACGCCGAGGCACGTGAGGCGTCCACGACGTCCTCCACCGAGCCGTCGACCACCGAGCCGAAACCACGGGGCGCCCTAACCGTTCCCGCCTTTCGCCATCTGTGGGCCAATAACGCCATCTACATGGTGGTCGTCAACGCCCAGCGCTTCACCTTCGGGTGGCTGGTGCTCGATGGCCTCAACCGTGGCGAGTTCTGGCAGGGCCTCATCACCTTCGCCCTGGGGATTCCCATCGCCCTGCTGATCCTGCACGCCGGCACCTGGGCCGATCGCCACAATCGCAAGATGCTGTTGGTCATCGGGCAGGTGGCGGCCATGGCCGTTCTCGGCCTGACGACCCTGCTGGTATTCACCGACCAGATCAATCTGACCCTGCTGTTGATCCTGGCCGTCGCTTTCGGAGCGGCCCAGTCGATCGGCCAACCGGTTCGGAGCTCGCTGATACCGGCCCTGGTGGCGCCGGAGCAGCTGTTCAACGCCATCGCCGTCAATGCCATCGCCATGACCCTGTCGATGATCGGCGGGCCGGTGATCTTCCAGCTGATCGGCGACCGCTTCGGGTTCACTGGGGCGTTCGGCTCGCAGACCCTGTTGCTGGGGGTGGGGCTGTTGGCCCTGGCCCGCCTCGAAGTCCCGGCCCATGCCAAGCCGCCGGAGACCCGCACCGTACGATCCCAGTTGGGCGAGGCGATGGGCCATGTGCGGGGCAACCCCCAGGTGGCCAAACTCTTCCTACTGCTGGTGGTGGCCAGCCTGACCGTCAACCCGGCGGTCATGGTGACCCTCCAGGCATTCGTCAAACAGGACCTCGGCCGCGACGGTGGCGACGTTGCCCCGCTACTGGCCGCCATGGGCGTGGGTATCGCCATCACCTCGGCCATCATCATGCGCAAGGGCAACATGGCCCGCAAGGGCGCTCTTTTCCAGCGGGCCATGATGGCGGGGTCGTCGCTGGTATTCCTGATGGGCCGGGTCCCCTCCTACGGGTACCTCATCGGCTTGACGTTTCTGATGGGTCTGGCCGGCGGCTTCTACATCAACATGAACCAGGGCTTGATCCAGGCCAACACTCCCGAGCGGCTGATGGGGCGGGTCATGGCCATCTATACCCTGGTCCAGTTGGGTTTCATGCCCATCGGTGCCCTGATACTTGGTGCGGTGGCCAGCCAACTCGGCCTGGCCACCACCATCAGCGCCGCCGGAGCGGTTGCCCTTGTTTCGGTCATCTACACCTACGTGACCGACGAGAATCTCCGTACCCTCTGAACTCCCGGCCGGGGCCGGAGCCCGAGACCCGCCGAGCGGGTTCGGATCTGTTACAGCGGCAATCGATCAGCCATGCCCGGGATCCGGGCTACTGACTGAATCAACCAGCGGGGACCGTAATCGACCCATTGGCGATACCGGCCACGACCTGATCGGCCCGCTGCCGCACGCCTTCGTCGACCGCAACCCCGGGATTGTACTCGATCACCAGGCCACCGTTGGCCAGATCGGCGGCGTAGGAACGACCGGCAGTGACGTTGGCATCAACATCGGCCAGGATCAGCGAGAGGATGACCTCCCAGTGGTAGACCTGGGAGGCGACGACGAGGTCAGGGGCCAGCGAGGTTTGGTTTGCCTGGGTGCCGAACCACTTCACCCCGTTCTCCTGGGCCACTGACACCGCACCGACCACCATCTGGGCCGAACCGGTCATGATGTCGGCTCCGGCCGCCACATGTTCGTTGGCCACCTGGGCCGCCAACGCCACGTCGGAGAACGAGCCGGTGTAGCTGACCAGGACGGCGGCCGCTGATTCGGCTTCCGCCCCGGCCTTGAATCCGTCAACGTAGCGCTTGGCGTCACCAACCTCGATGGGGCCGACGATGCCGACCACCCCGCTCTCGCTCATCAGCCCGCTGATGGCGCCCAACACATAGCCACCCTGTTCCGAGGCCGCATCGTAGGCGTAGACGTTCGGCAGACCGAAGGTGTCGCTGGCGGTTCCCCAGGCAAAGGCCACCTCGGGGAAGTCGGGAGCGATTTCCGCTACCAATGCCCCGAACTGGGAACCATGGGCGATCACCAGATCGAAGTCTTGGCCAGCGTAGTCGCGAATGGCGGCCCCGGCATCCTCGGGTACGAAGGTATTGTCGGTGATGGCCACCTCGACGTTGCCCCGTTCGGCGGAAATGATATTGACGGCTTCGACCATGCTCTGGGTGAAGGCCAGGTCCGCCCGGTCACTGGGGGCGACGATGGCGATCCGGAAGGTCTCCCCCGCAGCTCCCGCCCCTCCGGGAACCGACAACACCTCAAACTCGACCCGTCGCTCCAGCTGGGCGATCTGTGCCGAGCCGGACGAGCCGTCCTCACCGCGGGCGTCGATCTGCAACCCTTCGGCCGACACGCCCTGGGAGACAAGGTAGTCCTTGACCTTCTGGCTCCGGGCCAGGCTCACGACGCGGTTCACCTCGGGATCTCCCGAGCCGTCGGCGAAACCAACGATCTTGATGACCGCACCGGGGTATCCCTCAAGGATCACCGGCACCTGGTTGAGGATGCGCAGCTGCAACTCCGTCAGATCCGATTGTCCCAGGTCGAAGATGATGGGGGTAACGGCCAACAGGCGGTTGAACTCTGATTGCAGTGCCGCTTCCCGACTGACGTCACCGACCGTTGTCGTTCCCGGCGCGCCGTCGCCGGAAACGATGATTTGGGAGGCATCGACGGTCTTGTCGCCGGCCAACGCCTGCACGGCGCCAACGGCGGCGTCGCGGTCGGCGGCGGTGGCGACCTGGCCGCTGAGGTGGATTGACGTGCCGTGGTCCTCGGCGACGATGTTGCCCAGACCCATACCGTTCAACACCGCAGCAATACGATCATCGGTGGGTTGGGCATCGCCGGTCTCCGAGCCAGCGGCGCTGTCGATCGCCACCTCGGCCTCGGTGGCCGCCGTGTCGTTGGACCTACCGGTAAACTCCAGGTAGGCCAGAGCGCCAACGGCGATGGCCAACACGCTTATCAGAGCGAAGGCAATGAGGGTTCGGCCGTTGTTTGGTTTAGGCTCAGCCGCCCTGGCCATCGGAGCGCTCACCGGCTGCACCTGATTCCCGTAGTCCTCGTAGCGGGGCTGTCTCTGGTCACCGATCGCTCCCGGGCTGCCAATCCCCTGACGGGAGACTGGGCCGTTGGTGGCGGAACCGGGTCCAGGTCCGGGTCCCTGTTGGGAAGGAGCGACCGGCGTTTGTTCAGAGCCGTCGCCAACCCAAGGGTCGACCAATTGACTGCGAGAGGTTCGCAGCGCCGCCGACTGGGGGCTGTCGAGGCCGAGCTGTCGCTGGGCCCGAAGGATTTCGGCCCGATTCTCAACCAGGCGCGTCAATAGATCGCGTCGGCGAGCAGGATCGCGCTCGTTCCGAAGGGCTACCGAAAGCTCACTACGGGCAAGTAGAAGAGCCTCAACCTCTATCTCGGAGCCAGCTCCCCCCGGCTCAAGCCTAGGTTCACCATCAGGTATCCCAGCACCATCTCTGTAGTCCTCCACAGGTTCCCCTTGATAGGTCGTCAAGCACAACAGCACCGGTAGCGAGGTTGCTCAAACTGCAGTTATCCGCCATGGAAGTCTGAGCGTCCCGGAGCAGCGCCCATGGTAGCCATCAATGGGCAAAGGTTCTCCGCTGATGGGAAATCATGGTGAAACTTGATGGCTGACCTCACCAAACGTGGTGGCTCAGGAAACCCAGGAACGGCAGCCGCACTCGACGCACCCACGTCGGCCCGGGTGACGACCTCAGTTCTTCTCGGCCAGATCCCGATAGCCCCGCTCGACATCGGCCACGTGGTGGAGCACATCGTGCAGGGTGTAGCGGACAAAGGACTCGACGGTAAAGACGCTGCCGTTGGACCGCCGGGCCGGGCGGTCCCACTGTCTGGCGCCGACCCGATCAACGGCGTCGGCCAGTCGACCGGCCTCCACCGTGAGGTCGTAGCTGACGCGGGTGGGGTCCTCGGTCGGGTAGCCCCCGTCGATCGCCATCTGGTTCTGGTCCCGGTCGGCGAAGGAGGGGTTGTCGTCGGACAACATCGACCGCAGCCGCTCAAGCGAGAGTCGGTAGATGTCCCGCACATGGGCGCCGTACTCCAACGCCGACCAGATCGGTCCCTCATCGGGCTCACCCGGGGGTCGGGTCGAGACGCGGCCGCGGTTGCTCAACAACTCGCGCCATTGTCCGGCGTTGGATCGCATCATGGCCCCAATATCGGTCCGCTCGATCCCGGCGGTGTCAAAACCGCACTCGTCGCAGGGCCGATCGAGGACCCAGGTCCAATCTTGATGATCCGGCTTGGGTTGTTCCACAGGCTGAACCTTAATGCGTCGGGCAGGCCCGACGCATTATGGTCAGCCACTGCTCGGCTGCAGCATGACGGCTGGGCCCCGCAGGATCAGCTCACCCCGACCTCGTCCTGCTCAACGGTCCCGTCGGGTTCGGGCCTTTCGGAAGCGACGAGATCAGGGTGGCCGAAGCGGTCACCATTGTCCTTCGCTGGAGGGGCGACGCTCGTCCCCTCGATGTTCATCTGGGGGATGATGCGATCCAACCACTTCGGCAACCACCAGTTGCGGGTGCCGAGCAGTTCCATCGTTGCCGGAACCAGCAGGAGCCGCACCAGGCTGGCGTCGAGAAACACCGCCATGGCCAGGCCAAGGCCGAACAACTTGATGATCCGGTTGTCCTCGAACATGAACGAACCGAACACGACGATCATGATGGCGGCTGCCGCCGTGATCACCCTGGCCGTTGCGGCCAGTCCGTCGGCGACGGATTCCTGGGCATCACCGGTGCGCTCGTACTCCTCCTTGACCCGCGACAGGAGGAACACCTCGTAGTCCATTGACAACCCGAAGACGATGGCGAACAACATCATCGGGATGAAGGGCTCGATCGGGGCCCCGGCAACGCCGAACAAACCGCCGAGCCAGCCCCATTGGAAGATGGCAACGACCACGCCATAGGAGGCGGCAATCGACAGCACGTTCATGATCACGGCCTTGATCGGCACCACCACTGAACGGAACACCGACATCAACAGTAGGAAGCTGAGGGCCAGAACGACACCGAAGAACAGCAGGATGCGGGCCCCGAGATAGCTGGTGAAGTCGATGTTGGCCGGAACGGCACCGGTTACCGACACGGCGAGGCCCTCATCGAGGGTCGGGATCACGTCGTCGCGCAGCCCCTTGACCAGCGCGTCGGTTGCCTCATCCTGGGGTGAGGTGGTCGGAATCACCT
>Ga0316190_10000982_pt1 | contig 20452 bp, 15 predicted proteins | sample Eddworburrow2_MG_FD_204929 | JGI IMG/M metagenome (GOLD analysis project Ga0316190, IMG submission 204929) | Coastal sediment microbial communities from Maine, United States - Eddy worm burrow 2 | ecosystem: Environmental > Aquatic > Marine > Coastal > Sediment | place: USA: Maine | collected... | reverse complement strand
GCACGATGGATGAGGTGACGCAGATCTCTGGCCGTGGTGTTGGCATGGATGTTGTAGTCAGTGAAATAAAGCAGATAAATGGTTCGTTGGAGATTGCATCTGAACCGGGCCAGGGAACCAGCTTTACCATCCGGCTGCCTCTCACGCTGGCGATTAGTGATGCGCTGTTGCTGCATATGGGTGAAGATATTTATGCCGTTCCCCATGCCAGTATTGAAGGTGTGGTTCGGATCGCCGTGCCAGACCTGCAAGCCTATTATGATGGAGACCAGGAAAATTTCTCATATGCAGGCCGCGATTATACTGTGCGTTACCTGGGAAGCATGCTGGGCACATCGTCTCCAAACCTTGCAGATCAGAAGAAAAAATGGCTGCCCATGTTGCTGGTTCGCTCTGGCGAACACAGGATTGCCTTGCAGGTAGATGACCTGATGGGTAACCGGCAAATTGTTGTGAAATCGGTTGGCCCGCAGTTGAGTTCTGTGCGTTGGATTACAGGCGGAACCATTCTGGGTGATGGCCGTGTTGCGTTGATTCTTGATGTGAATGCCCTGGTGCGTACCGTTGTGGTACAACCACTGGCTCAGATTGAGGAGTCACAGCCGGAAAAGGCCGTATCTACCGCGCCTACCATTATGGTAGTAGATGACTCCATTACGGTGAGAAAGGTTACTGCCCGCCTGCTGGAACGGCATAACATGAATGTTATAACAGCGAAGGATGGTGTTGATGCTGTAGAACAGCTTCAGGATCAAATTCCTGATCTCATGCTGCTTGATATTGAGATGCCACGCATGGATGGTTTTGAAGTTGCGCGCCATATGCGAAATTCACCGCACCTTGAAGGTATTCCTATTATTATGATTACATCCCGAACTGGGGATAAGCATCGTAATCTTGCGTTTAAGCTAGGGGTTAAGGGTTACCTAGGCAAGCCCTACCAGGAAATTGACCTGTTGCGCGATATTAATGCGTTGTTAGCTGAGACGGCAGAATGAATCAAACTCCACTTGAAGTACGTTCAGTGTTACTGCCTGTGCATAATGGCCAACTACTGCTGCCTAATGCATCGGTGGCAGAGGTGGCTGCTTTTAGGGATGCAACCGAATTACCAGATAGTCCAGATTGGTTATTGGGTTTGATCAGCTGGAGGTGGAAAGAGATACCATTAATCTGTTTTGATACCTTGGTTGGAAAGCCACCTAAAAAGACCGGCGTTCGTGCGCGTATTGCCATTTGCTATGCGTTGAGTGGAAACCCAAAGCAGCCATTTTTTGGTATTCTGACACAATCGGTTCCGCATTTGACACGTGCATCAGAGGAGTTTATGGAAAGTGATCCAGAGCCCGCTGAGCTTGGTGAAAGCGTTATCCAGCAAGTATTGGTCAATGGAGAAAAGGCATGGATTCCTGACTTGGATGCAATTGAAGCAATGATAGAAGCCGCATTGGCTGAGATTGAATAGCTTTTGAATTAATTGATGGGGTGGTCCAGGAATACTTGGAGCATCATAGGGATTCATTCAATGCAGATATAGGAAATATTATCCTTGAGTAGGCGGATGAGGGGTTTCAGTCTATGGTTGTTAGGTTAAACTTGCTGTACATACACAGTAACCCCTGTGCCCAAAAGTGTCTGCCTGTGTAATTCTGCTTTTAATCTCTGAATATTCACATTGCTGTCTTCCATTTTAAAAAATCAATAGTATGAGTCACTCTTCTAACAGGAAATTTCATTAAATTCGGCTATGGTTAGCGCAAGTACCGAGTACAAGTCTTTATGTGCTTTTGTTGATTTTCTTTTTACGAGCAAATTTATACCCAATAAATAACAGAATTATCGGCAAGGGCCATTTAATGAAGTATGTTGTATATTCAAAAATGTATCGCTTTGACATAAATGAATATACATCATCAAATATTTTGTATTCTGATTTATAAATATGCACAAGTGACATTGTTTCTTGTTTGTTAAATCCTCCTTTGATGTAGTAGCTATATGCTTTTTCTGGATTACGTATTAACTCATCCAGTCCGATATTCATAATAATGCCAAAATCCGGGTCAAGCAGCATGTGCTCGCCATCACTTAGAATTGCTTCTGTTATGACATGCTGATCAAAGGAGACGATATGGTTTTGTATGTTCGCATTATCTAGGACTTGTGAAAGCACCATTGAAGCATCGCCACATATACCAATGCCGCGCTTTATGCTCCTTTTATAATCAACAAAGTGATACCGTTCAAATTGCGGTAGGTTGGAAAGCTCTCCAGCAAAATATAAAAAATAATTCTCCCAGATAGGTATGCGCTGTCGATACTCCACTGGGTCAACTTTTTTCCATTCAATATGCGCAAGGCTTTGTTGTACTATCTGATTTGCTTCATATGCGTATTGACGATCACTTTTTTTTGGAATAGATTCCAGTTTTTTTATGCTATCCTCGTAACTCAAGGGTTTGTCATTATCAAATCTAATAAATTCGGGACTCTCATAACCAAGCCCTTCTTTTCTAATATTAGAGAATTCTCCATAGAGATTAACCAGCAATAATGCTACGCTGAAAAATATACAAAAAAGAGCGGCAAGCAGTCTCCAATACATCGTTGCATTCTTCGTAGGTTTCATTGCTATCTGATTTCGTTATTCTACATCATAAGCACTAAGTAGCTGCTCGTCAGTGTCAGCTCCCTGTTTTTGAAACAGCTGCTTATAGGTGTTTGCTGTCCTTATCTTTCTCATGATATAGATAAATATTTGCCAAGCATGCAGTATACATAATTAACCAGTACAAAATTTGAGCTCTGAACTGATTGATAAAGGTTACTGTGGTAAGGTATCCTAATAAACCGCATTCAATAGAGGCGACCTTAAAGTATGTTGTTGAATCACCTTTTGTTTTTAGAGTAGTTTTTATTTGCTTCAATACACGGAAGCTAGATAAAAGTAATCCACAGAAAATAAATAAACCTAACCATCCAAGCTCTGACAATGCTTGGAACCACGTTGAATGTACGGATTTAGTTTTCTGACCAGGATGGAATAAATGCTCATCAACATAGATAGGGCTTAGTATATTGTACCCATATGCTCCTGTCCCTCCAGGATAGTCAGCAACAACATCAAATGTTGCCAGCCACATGCGATATCGATGCGATCCGCTTGTTTCTTCATCTTCCACATCCTGCAATGTGCTCATTCTCGACCAAAATTGATCGTCCGTCAAAGAAAGAGCGCCGCTAAGACTAACTGCAATTATGAGTAGAGCTGAGGATCTTTGCTTATAAGACTTAAAATGTGAGAAAATCATCATAAATGAGAAATACCCTGCGCCAACAAGTACCCCTAAAAATGCACCTCTGCTATTAATAAGTACTAGTGCGTTAGCTATCCACACCCCGAAAAACACGGTTAAAAACTTAACCTTTAGAGTCCCCTGCCAAACAAAATAAATAAGAAAAGGAATTGTTGGTACAAGTAAAGCAGCTGTACTATTCGCATCCGGTGCATCAAGAGTGCCTATCCCCTCTACGCGTCCTGCGCCTGTACGACCTACGGAATAGGCCTCCCACCCAATATATGCTGCGCCTATAATAAAAAACCACAGTGATATTTCAAATTTTCTGGGTGTGTCGATAAATTTATAAGCCAGTGCCATTACGATAAACATTTTTGTAAGATCTATTAATGCCACCATGTTATGCTCAGGACTGATGGCATACAATTGGGTGATTAAAAACATTATTATTATACCAATAAGCCACTTTGTTTGAGGCGCTTCAAATAATGTATTGTTCTTGCATTCCTTGTGTTGCATGATAAATGCAAGCATCATGAAAACAACAATGGTAAATGAGTATTTTAAATCTGGAATATTAGCGGACCACCAACGATGACCTGGGTTTAAAAAATAAACCAACTGATACAGATAAAAGCCCCATACTCCATTAACAGTGAGCGCTGTAATGAGCCCAGAAAAAAAAGTTAATAGAAATAAAAGTGATATTTTTGACATGTAATGTTGTGTGGGTTCGCCTTGCAGGATTGTTAACGGCCGGTTGAAAAATGGTTCAATTGATAGCTCTTAATGAGATCTCAGTAAAAATAGAAACAGAGACGATTAACAATAATATGATAATCCCTACCCTTTTTGATAGCACTGGTGATGAAGCTGATTTGTGCTGCCGAGGGGGGCTCCAGGTTACCTGTATGTTTCCTTTTAGTGCTTGGATTATGCCCAGCAAAGATGAAATGTTGACTAAAACAAAATAGTATGGGATAGAGATAATATGCGGTATCTTCTCTGATGAAGATAAAAAATAACCAATAGCTGCGAGCCAGAAAAATGTTATTTCTAATAGTAGGAATATTTGAAAGTAGAGAAAATCATTATATGAAAGGACTAAAAATCCTACTGTCATGCCAATGATAAAGAAGGGTATTAGCCATCTTAATAGCTTGTGAGAAATAACCTCTAAACTGAAGAGGCCCGTTTTGAAGGGGTTCAAAACACTCTTTACCTTCATGAGTCCTCTAAAGCTGCGATTTACAATGCGTTCTTTTCTGCGACCTTCTTTGTAAAAACTTCCCGCTGTTTCTTCGAAGCATTTTGCCTCTTGGTCGAAGATCCCTCGATAGCCTTTTGCAATTATCTGTAATGGATTTACAAAGTCGTTGATATCTTTTGCATCAAGTGTTTCATAAAGGTGTGAGCGGATAGCATAGATTGCACCATCACCACCCACTACAGAATGCAGGTTGCTTTCAAGCTTCTTAATGTATATTTCATATTGCCAATAGCTGTCTTCACTGCTGGATGCTGAATCAGCATCAGTATCAACATACAGTGCGGCACCTACAACATATCCCACGGTTGGATCATTAAAATTTCTGACAAGCTTGTGAATGGCGTCTTTTTGATATAAGGCATTTGCATCAGAAAATATAATGATTTCTGTTCTTAGTTGTGAGGTGGCAAGGTTTAGTCCAGAGGTTTTGCCAAGTCGTCCTTCCTGGCGAACAAGATGGATATTGTCCTCGGCGTACTCTTTAATTATTTCGTCAGTTCCATCATCGGAGCCATCAGAAACAAATATAATTTGTAATTTGTCCTTTGGGTAATCAAGTGCTAAACAGTTTTCAATCTTTTTTCTTATTACATTGGCTTCGTTATAACAGGATACAATAAGTGTTGTATTTGGGGTTATTTCACTTATTTGTATCTGCTTTTTCTTTATGATTTTATTCAATAGTATGAGAATAAGTGGGTATCCCGCGTATACATAGCAGGGAATAAAAATACAGAGGAGTGTAATTATTATGATAAAAGTCATATGGATGTGCTTTGTATATGTGTTATCAAATGCCAACTGATGCAGGATGTCGTGTTGCTTTGGTTCCCTATAGTGCTTTAGTGCTTTGTATTGAGTGGCTAGGCTGAGTTTCTTTTACTAATCAATTTTGCAGGATTACCAGCCACTATTGAGTAATCTTCAATATCTTTTGTGACTACGCTCCCTGTGCCAACAATGCATTGCTTTCCAATATTAGCCATAATCAGTGCGCCATTTCCAATCCATGAGTCTTCACCAATGGTTACTTTTTTAAAGTATCCTTCTTGTTGTTGGATAGGAGTAGCTAAGTCATTGAAGCAGTGCTGAGAACTGCCGCTTAGTATATGTACTCCACTTCCAATTAGGCAGTTTTTTTCTATTTTGCATTTGCCAATATTGCATTGTGGCCCTATATAAACCCCTTCTCCAATTTCTGTATCGATTTGTGAAAATAATGATCCAAACCCTATTACACAGTTACTATGGCAATCAGTTATAGAGTGGCTAAAAAAACTTTTTCGTATATAGCTTCCTGTCTTTCCGGGCAACAGGCTTAGTAATTGTGAGGCTGACATAAATAAGCTGTTTTTTTCAATAACCGCACTTCCAATCCAGTATATTAATAATAGTGGAAATACAAAAATAAGCGCGGTTATATCAATAAGCTTTTTTGCAATACCTTTCATCGTAAATGCATTTAATCTACGCAATCAGTTTGATGTAATGCTTTTTGTGCATATCAATATTGCAATTTTGTTGCTCATCATTCATATCAGTCCATAGAATAGAGGTTTGGCCAATCTTAATTCTTTGCATTGTCAGGATGCTGAACCAGGAATGACCCAATAGCCAGCCAATCAAGATTTCCTTGAAGAAAAGCACGCACAGCATCCGCTGGGCTGCAAACGATTGGCTCCTCATGCATGTTGAAGCTGGTATTGATCAGGCTTGGAATGCCGCTGAGTTTCTCGTATTCCTGAATGATGTCATAGTAACCTGGGTTAACTTCTCGTTTTATCAGCTGTGGCCTGGCGGTGCCATCGACATGAACAGCAGCAGGACATTGTTGCTTCATTTCATCGGTGCAATCGAAGGTTATTGTCATAAACTCGGCTGTGTGCTCAGCACCTTTTGTGTTGATGTAATAACGCTCCCGAGCCTCATAAAGTGTTACAGGTGCAAATGGCATAAATTCTGTGCGTCCAAGGCGCTTATTTAGCCACTGGTTAACTTCGGGCTCTTTTGCGTGATACATAATGGAGCGATTGCCCAGTGACCTTGGGCCATATTCCATGCGACCATGGAAACGAGCAACAACCTTACCTTGGTGGATGTGACTTGCTACTTCTGCTGCCAGGTTTTCTGGTTGCGAAAATTCCAGCCCTTGCTTTTTTAGCTCTTGGACGATTTCATCATCGGAATATTCTGGGCCAAAGTATGGGGATGTGATGGACTCTTGTGTTCCTCCGCTCCAGGATTGATAGAGTGCAGCACCTGTGCCACAGCCGCCATCCCCCATATTTGGATATACAAAGATATTCTTTACTTCTTCAATTTCAAATATACGCTGGTTGAGTTTTACGTTGGCAGTTACACCACCAGATAGAACAACGGTGTCTATGCCTGTTTTTTTAACCCAATGGCGTACAAAATTTGTTGCCACAACTTCAAGTGCATACTGGTAGGCTGCGGCAACATCAATCTTTGGGAATCGAGATGCAAGGTAGCGTGAGAAATAGATATTATTGGCTTGATAGATTTTAAAGTCACCCGGTGTCTGCTGAACACGACTGAGAATGATCTCGCCTAGAATTTTAGGGTCACCGTAGGATGCAAGACCCACAATTTTTCCTTCATGCCGACCTGGCCGGTACCCCAGGCTAGAGGTTACGCTCTCATAGAGAGTGCCTAAGGAGGATGGGTAGCTGACCCCATGCAGTCGTTTGATCTTGCCATTGACGGCTTCGCTGACTGAACCGGCCAGCCCTGTACCATAGCCATCAAGCGTTATGCAGAGTGCTCGTTCATAGCCGCTGGTTAAGTAACAGTTGGCAGCATGGGATAGGTGGTGGTCAATGCGTTTTTCTTTCCCTTCAAGTCCATGTTTCTTCAGGCCTGCAGTAAAATCATTTTGCCAATGTTTAAAAGATTGGGTTGCAGTTTCAGCCCATGTCTTTGAGCCACGTTGTGCCATCTTGGTTGAAATTAGGTGGTTGCGGCCAGCAAATTGGTAAAAAGTATTATATAGGAAGCCTTTATTATCAATTTCATTGGGATTCTTTAAGCCGTGTATTTGGTCTTCCCTATTAGGTACACAGTGCTCTGCATCAATAAGTTGTTTTCCAAGGTCTGGGGTGTTGAATTCACTGAGGAAGATGCTTTCATCAGCTATATTCTTTGTGAACAGTTTTTCTTCATTTTGCCATTCAAGAAATGGGTAGGCGACAGCATCGATTTCACTGATATTTGTTCCTGTGTATGCCAGGGCATCTTCAAGGGCCAGATCAGGAAAGCCGCTTTGTTGTTTGTTTCGAGAGAACCTCTCCTCTCCTGCAGCGTAAAGAATATTGCCATCTTCAACGATTGAGATGGTTGCATCCTTATCTAGCGGTGAAATACCAAGAACTTTCATTTAAGCTTCTCCAGTCGCTTTTTGAGCAAGGTCGGTGTTGTTGCAACACCATTATAATCACTAAAGAAAAAATCAAAAAATCGACGAAATTTGTCGAGAAACTTTTCTAAATCAGCTTTACTGCGCACATATGGAGCCATTCCTGGTTCTACACTGGTGCTGTGAAGGCTCCATGTAAATGTGCGAACGCCTTGATTGAAAAGAAATTTGGTGAGTTTGATATGGTCAGCAGTATCAAAGCCTTCGGGTGAGAGCATTAAGCGGTCAACCACTGAAAGCTTTGCCAGTATGCCTGGCATTTTTACAGATTTCAGATGGTTAGATGCATTGTATATGCGCTTGGATGCTGAGCCAGCCCACCCGACAAAAGCACCGGTTACAGGTATTTCGAGCATATTGTTGTTGGTTCCAAACCAAAATGGCTCAGCAAGAGAGTCGCTAAAGTCAGGGCCGCCATCGGCTCTATAGTCAACGGGGGGGCAGAATGATAAATCAACATCAAACCCCAGTTCTTCAAGTATCGATTCGGTGTTTGGCCCAATTCCGTATCGTCCAGCTTTGTAGGTTGTTGGGCGGTTTCCAAATGATGACTCAATCTGGTTTCTTAGCTCTTGAAGCTTGGCGAGCTCCAAATCTCGGGGTAGATTGCCAGCATAGGTGTTGTAGCTTGATACAACCTCTTCATGAGGTGGGCTGACCCAAGGGTGGAGATGCGCACCAATTTCACACCGGTTATCTTTGTAGATTTGGAGTAATGGCTCTATACCCTCAGGCTGGCTTGCCACTGGGTAATCTATTGCGTAACAAGGAATAATTCCATATTCATCAAAAATATTTTGTATTCGATCAATATGCTGCATTGCTGTTACTGCAGTCTTGTTGCGATCTGCTTTTGCAGACCAATCAAATTCTTCTTCTGTGTCAATGACCACGATGAGCTGTGGTGGCAGATCTGATGGTAATTTAAATGGCGGGGTGTTGCTTATCATTGAAGAAATGTAATATGTGTTAGTTATTTAGGCTGTGTTTTATTATGGTAATAAGGTGCTATTTTGGTATTTATTAATTTGTATGTGGTGGTGGCAGGATGATGCTTTTTATTCCTGGCACATGAGATAGTGGCCGTCTTCCTATTGAGTGCCTGAAATAACCAATTAGACTAACTGTTGCAGCAGTTGAGGATGGTTAAATATCATAAAGATGGCGGGCTGCCTGCTTCTTTAATTTGGTGCTGCTCCTAGAGTTAGTCTAAATCCCCATATGAGCAGGACAGGATAGGAAGTTGGGCGCTATAAGTCAAATTATTTCACTTAGTGAGCAGTGGGCATTGGCTCTGATCGGCAATTGTGCTTAGTGTTAACAGGTAAGTTCATACATTTCGGCAGGTAGGTGTTCTGCTATGGTAAGGCAGGCCAATGGATAAAAATCGTGGGCTATCGCAATGGGTGTGGAGTGGTTGAGGCAAAAGGAATATTCTGTCTCCGAAATGCTGCCTAGTCATTTATGGTAGTGCTGCGTAGCCAGTACCGAGTTTACGATGGTGTGGCAAGCGGCATGGGCGCAGTAGGTTATGGAGACAAGCAGGGGTGAAAAAAGGGTGGGCTTGAATGTCCCGTTTCGCATTCTGAGCGTCGCAGTGCGCTTGTCAAACCTTTACTCGCTTCCCTTTGCTATGGTTCACGAATAAATTGACATTATAAAACGGTATTGGTGCAATTTGTGATGTGACCTGGGAACAGGTCAACCAGCGACTATTACAGAGTGTCAACAATGCTATTGAGTAACAAATTTCAAAGCCAGGTTGACTGAGAATACTGAGTTCTGGTGAGAAGTTGAGACTAGAAAAGCTAATCCTATAAAACTGTTTATGGTGGAGAATTGGGTGATATTGTGAAATGGTTCGCATTCCTCCAGATCCCACTGTGAACTGGTCTGCATTTCCCCAGGTTTCGCCTCCCCTTAATCAAATCCACAGCATAAACTTCCATGCAAGGTCGTTAAGCTTGTTTAAAGACTCGAACGATAAATGGCATACATAGACTGACAAGTGGCATTTATAAAGCCAAGCATCAATTTTATACTTGCAACTGAGTTGCAAGCCGAGAGTGAAGGGTACTTAGGAAATGCGTACTAACATACAAACTATATTACAAGCCTTTATCTGGCTTACTTTGTTTACGCCGCTAGCGACGTGGGGGGCGATATTCACTGCACAAACTACAACTGAAATTGAAAGTGCCCTAGCAGTGGCTGCAACTAATGGGGAAAATGACACCATCAATATCAGTAGTGGAGCCTACAATTTAACCGCATCTCTCATATATCAATCCAATGAGGATCATTCCCTTACAATACAGTCTTCTGGTGGAAATGTTGAGTTAAATGCTCAAGCTCAGAACTATCGTGGTTTATACATTAGAACAAATACTGAAAATGCTCATATCACACTAAAAGACATAACCATTAGCAACGGTCGTGTTGCCAATCCTGAAGTAGGAGGTGGGGCATATATCTATGTAGCAAGTGCAGACATCACTATTGAAAACTCCAGTTTTATTAATAACACCGAAAGCCAGCTCTCTCTCCCGGCTAATGGCGCTGGGCTTTTTATCAAGTCAGGTGGTGGTGGCATACTACTAAATGGAAATATATTCAGAGGAAACCAGGTCAATGGAACAGGTGGTGGTCTCTACATCAATTCAGGTATTAACTCTAACGCAACCCTGGTAAATAATATTTTTGATAAAAATGAAGCAAATATAGCTGGTGGCGGTGCTTATATTTCTGTTATTACTGGCACTCTAACCCTTACAAACAATACTTTTAACTATAATGTTACTGGAGATGGCAATGGGGGGGGCGGTCTATATGCTCGCTTCTTTTATAACCACACGATTGCCAATATATTTAATAATATCTTTTGGGGTAACACAGCTCAGAACAATATTGGTGAAGATCTATATGTGATGGCTGATGGAAACAAAAACAACACAGAAGCTGCTGTTTTCATTGCAAATAACAATTACAGTAGCCTTGGTTCAGATGTTATTAATAACCACTTTGTACTGGCTAATAATATAAATCAAGATCCACTGTTTACTGCAGACCTACACCTCGCTAGCGGCTCACCCAGCATTAATGCTGGTACTGACATTGCACCTTCATTACCAGCAGTAGATATTGGTGGTGCCCTACGTGGCAGCCAGCCTGATATAGGTGCATATGAATTCCAGGATCCAAATGATTCAGATGGCGATGGCCTGCCAGATAGCTACGAGAATCAATACGCGTTCTTAAATTCACAGGTTTCTTCAGATGCCAGCCAAGATCAGGACGGTGACGGCCTGACCAACTTCCAAGAATATCAGGCAGGTAGTAGTCCGACCAATACAGATACCGATGGGGACGGCCTATCAGATATGTATGAACTGGCTAATAACCTGGATCCAACTAAAGAAGACTCTGACCGTGATGGTCTATCAGACAGCTACGAGCTTGATAATGGTCTGGATCCCACCGATGGTGTGTGTCTACCCCGGATCTGTGGTAATGGTGGCAGTGCAGGCTGGCGCTTGGCCTTGGCTATGCTTCAGGTGCAACAAGGCCCCTCACCCCAATAATCGCCTACTTTCAGGTTGCAAGTGCGCCATCGATCTATTTTATCTAGCACCTAGATCAATGGTTCACTTGCCTTAGACCCCCCCTTTTTTTCTATTTTGTGTTGGCATTACCCGCCGTGAAGTGAAATAAAAGCTGGTAGTCCCTAGTCGGCGCAGGCTGCTATATAGGTATCCGAGACACCTCTAGCCATTGTGGAAATGTTATTTAGTAAGCATTGAGCTTGTGATGTGTGGTGAAGCTACGCACCCAGCCCCAGGGTGCTGCGGTAAAAGGAATTAACTATCGTGGTAAATGAGGAAAAAAGAGGCTTGGATGTCCTGGTTTCGCATACTGAGCATTGTGATATTGATTGACAAATATCATTTAATAATAAAGGCTTATGTTTTTGGTGTATGAAGAAGGCGTCCGATATAATGTATCGGATTAACAATTCTGGATGCTGCTAAAATTAGAGGTCAGCTGAAACTGTAAGATCATTTATAGCGATGAGCAGCTATATTTCTTGTGCAGGGCGTGGATAATGAGTGAGGCAATCGAAAGTGGTATTTGTCTTGGGGGATTCGATGCGTATGATAATGTTCCTTTTGATTTGTCGGATCTATGGCTAGCATTACTTATAAAACATGTGTTTCCTAATGAGGATGTGCGAACCATTGTATTCCAAAATAAGCATAAGCATATGCCTCCTGACGAGGTTTTATGGTGGTATACATATAGATATGAACAGCTGGGTGGCATGTTAAATGCGGTGGCTGTGCTGCCAATTGCTAATTATTATTCGACATATAATTACCCTATCTATTTAAAAAGCGCATCAGAATCACTTTTCCGTAGATTTTATCAGGAATTGAATAGTCAGGAATGGGACCTATTGGAATTCGGACCGGTTCCAAAACACTCCCATATACATAAAGATTTGATTCGTAGTCTGGTAGTGCAGAACTTGCGATATGTATCATATTTTCAATGCGTAAATTGGTATCTTGATGTTGATGGCCGAAGTTATTATGAGTATTCATTAACGCTGCCCAAGCGATTGAGAAATACAATTAATAGAAAGGGTAAGCAATTAAAGGGTGATCAAAAATTAATAATTAAGATCCATGCCAATGAAAACGTTGTGCCGTGGATCAAGGATTTTCAGTCGATTTATGATAAGAGCTGGAAGCCAGAAGAGGGGTATCCTGACTTTATCATGGAGATGCTGGAGAAGTTTTCTCTCCTTGGGTGGGGGCGGCTTGGAATGGCTTATTATGATGGAAAACCAATTGCATCACAGTTTTGGCTTGTCAAGGATGATGTGGCATACATTTATAAATTGGCACATGTTAAAGGCTATGAAAGGATATCATCCGGCACTCTATTAACCGCACAGCTTATGGAATATGTCATTGATAGGGATAAAGTGAAAAAGGTGGATTTCTTGGTGGGAGATGAGGCGTATAAAAGAGACTGGATGTCTCATTCACGGGAGTTGTTGAGGATTGTTGTGTTCAATAAAACCTATAAAGGTAGACTGATGGCGGCAAATGCAATAATAAGACAAAATATCAAGCGAATTATCAAGGGCTTTTCTGTATATGCAAAGTGAATTATTTGAAGAAGTTAAACGCTTAATTATCAATATCTTGCAGATAAATATCACTGACAATGAAGTAATTGTAGAGGACACGCCTCTGCTGGGGGGGCGTCCTGAACTTGATTCCATGGCTGCAGTAGGTTTGATTGAGGCGCTTGAAGAACGTTATGGCATTGTGGTTTATGATGATGAAATAGGTTCAGAGCTATTTGAAACGTTCGGTAGTGTTGCAGAGTTTGTAGAGCAAAAAATGCTTCCATGACCAGCAAGGCTGATTCATTTAAAATTTGTCCATTCTTTTTACAAGGCAAAGCTGGAAAGATATTTTCAGTTATATATCAGCCTGTTATGAGTGACTGTAAAAAAGCAGTGCTTATGTTGCCCCCCTTTGCTGAAGAGATGAATAGATCACGCCGAGCCATGTCATTGTTGGCTCAGCAGCTAGCAACTGAAGGCGTAGCGGCATTAATACTTGATCTATATGGCACCGGTGACAGCGAGGGTGATTTTTCAGATGGCTGTTGGTCTATTTGGTTGGATGATGCGAATCGGGCATTGGATTGGCTTATTGAACAAGGCTTTCAGACGATATCTGTTCTAGGTGTGCGCTTGGGGGCTATTCTTGCTGCTGAGTTGGCATCATCAGCAGTTGTTAAATTAGGCAATGTTGTTTTTTGGCAACCCGTTATTAGTGGACAGGTTGTGATGACTCAGTTTTTAAGGGTTTTTGTAACAACCAGTCTTCACCAATCTCATAGATCAGAGATTAATACAGATACGCTTCGTAATCAGCTGTTATCTGGAGATTCCATTGAGGTTGGAGGGTACATACTCTCTCCAATCTTATATCAAGATATTCATAAAAAAACGTTGGATTTGGATCTAAAATCCACACTCCCTGTGACATGGCTGGAAATTTCGCCTAATCAATCAAATAAATTATCCCCAGTGAGTCAACGTCTAATTAATGAGTGGCAGAATGTTGGTCATATTGACATAAAAATAATAGTGGTTGATGGCGGTCCTTTCTGGGTTGTGTCAGAGGAGACCGACTATGCTGAGTCGATAAGAAAAATTGTGTCAGTGATTACAGGAAATGACCTGCATGATTGAGTTGCCAGTGACCTTTAAATGTGAAGGCAATCAACTGTGTGGTGTTGTGCATGTTGCTAATGAGCCAACAGATAAGGGCGTACTAATCATTGTTGGTGGCCCACAATACCGTGTGGGTAGTCATCGCCAATTTACCTTGCTTGCGAGGTGTTTAGCTAAAAATGGAATTACAGCTATGCGTTTTGATTTTACAGGTATGGGTGATTCATCAGGGGATAAAAAAAGTTTTAGTGATGTTAGTGCTGATATTGCTTCAGCAATTGATCTATTTATCGCCAAGAAACCTGAATTAAAGCATATTGTGATATGGGGTTTATGTGATGCTGCATCTGCAGCACTGCTATACGCTCATAAGGATGAGCGTGTGAAGGGATTGATATTGCTGAACCCATGGGTGCATACAGAAGCGGGTGAGGCAAGGGCTTATTTGAGGCATTATTACATTAAACGTCTTTTCAATAGAGAATTTTTGCGCAAACTGTGGGATAGGAAATTTGATTTTGCAGAAGCATTAAAATCATTAACCTCAAATATTGCTTCGGCATTTTGCGGTACTAAAGAGCTAAAAGTGTCTGATAGTTATGGGTCCGAGAGAAGAAATAAAGAATCTTGGCTTGTTGGTATGTTAGATGGAGCTTCTATGTTTGGTGGAAAAGTTTTGTTTATCCTAAGTGCTGATGACATGACGGCTAAAGAGTTCTCTGATCTCATAAAATATGATTCAGCATGGCGGCAATGTTTTAGAAAAAATAATTATGAAACTAGAGAATTGAGCAATGCAGACCATACCTTCTCATCACATGAGTGGAGAAGTAAGGTTGAGAAATTAACCTGCGATTTTGTTAAGGCGCTCTGAGGTATAGATGCTAGAGTTTGGCTTAAGCTGTGATGCTGAGTGTGAGTGGTTAAACTAATACCTCGATGGGTGGAGGATGTGATAGAAAATTAATTGGGCTTGATGAGTAACCATAAGCACCAGATTGAAATATTATAATCAAATCTCCTATATCTGCTTGATGATACTTAATCTTTCTTCCTAGAATATCCAATGGGGTACAGAGTCTTCCGGAGATAGTAGCGGTTTTTTCAGTGCCACTGATTTTGTGCCCAACTAATATGGGGTAGTTTTTTGGGATTATTTGCCCAAGATTGCCACTTGCAGCGAGATGGTGGTGCATTCCGCCATCTGTAATAAGAAATCTTTCGCCATGAGATTCTTTTATATCAATGATTTTGCATACATAAATCCCCGCTTCACCAATAAGATAACGCCCGAGTTCGGTAATAATTTCTGCTTCGGGTAGTTTGGCTTTAAGTGAAGGCAGCAAGTGATTTAGATTTTCTCCAATTGGTGTTAGGTCAAGCCGCTTTTCACCGGGAAAGTAGGGAATACCGAGACCACCGCCGATGTTCAATGACTGAATTGCGTTTGGAGTGTGCTCACTTAGTTGAATCGCTAATCCAAAGGTTTTTTTATGTGCTTCTATGATTGCTTCTGAGTTAAGGTTCTGTGATCCCCAGAAGATATGAAAGCCAATGAACGCTAATCCCAGTGTGCTTAGTTCTTTAAGCATTGCTGGTACTCGTTCTTTATCTACCCCGAATTGTTGTGGGCCACCACCCATTTTCATACCGGATGATTTTAGGTTGTAATCCGGGTTTATGCGTATTGCCACACGAGGGGTGATGCCCAATTGTTCACCAATAACATTAGTGCGATGCATTTCAGCTTCAGATTCCAGGTTGATGGTGATACCTGCTGCTATGGCCTGCTTTAAGTCATTGTCGGGTTTTCCGGGCCCTGCCATGCTGGTTTTTTCTGCGGGCATGGTGGTGTCCAGTGCTGTCTTCATCTCGCCTGCAGATGTAAGATCAAAGCCGTCTACGAGCCCCGCGAGGTGCTGTACAACTGCCGGCATGGGGTTGGCTTTGATGGCGTAGTGAATGAGGATCTCTTCAGGCAAAGAGCTGCGCAGGGATTGCATTCGCTCTGTGATAAGCCTTCTGTCATAGGCATAGAAAGGAGTTTGCCCAATGCGCTCAGCCAGCCTTGTAATGGCGATGCCTCCTATGTGTAACTCGCCGTTGATAATAGGAAACTGATCCATGGGGGCGTGTATGGGCTTTTCTTTCACTATGGACTCCATTTTAAACTAGCTGAAAATATCTTGGTATTCAGAGCTTAACAGCTTGCGGTCGATCTTGCCGTTGGGGTTGCGTGGTATGCCATAGTGTTTTTTTACTGCTAGTGGAACCATGAAATTTGGAAGCTCTTTTTTGCAATGGTTGATGATGGCCTCAGCATCAAATTTACATGATGTGTGCGGTGAGGCGATAATTAGGATGCCCTGCCCTAGGGTGGGGTGAGGGATGCCTAAGGCCACCACTTCGCTGACCAGCTTGCTGAAGTAGATGACTTCTTCGATTTCTGTTGGGCTGATGCGATAGCCGGAGGTTTTGATCATGTCATCCTTGCGCCCAATAAAATAGAAGTATCCCTCTTCATCCATTTTTACAGTATCACCAGACCAGACGGCAATTTCTGGAATAGAAAGTGCCTTGTTTTGCCCCGGTGCAGGTTTAAAGTGTTCACTGGTTTTTGCAGGATCATCCCAGTAGCCCATGGCGACCAGTGATCCTCTGTGAACCAGTTCGCCTGGTTCGCCTGAACCGCAGTTGGTGCCATCTTCACGTACGATTTGCACGTCAACATTAGGAATGGCTTTGCCCATAGAGTCTGGCCGGATGTCGAGCTGTTCTGGGGGAAGATAGGTTGAACGGAAAGCCTCAGTCAGCCCGTACATTAGGAAGACTTTGGTTTTTGGCAGTGAAGTGCGAAGGTGGGCTATTGCGGTTTGTGGCATGACACCACCGGAATTGGTGATGTAGCGAAGACTTTCAACTGCTTCTGGAGGCCACTCTAGCTGGGCTAGTTGAGTCCAGAGTGGTGGTACGGCAGCCAAGCCGGTGATTTGATGGTGGGCAACCGCACGAATGACATCCTGTGGTAGTAGATAGTCCATTAGAACAACTGAAGCGCCGGCGGAGAAGGCAGTTGTGAGCTGACTGAGACCGTAGTCAAAACTAAGCGGGAGAACTGCCAGTAATTTATCTTCTGGTTGATTTTGAAGATATTGAATGACACTCTTAGCACCAGTCACCATATTTCTGTGCGAGAGCACAACACCTTTGGGATGCCCGGTACTCCCTGAAGTGTATAAAATTGCTGCCATATCATTGTCGATTCGCTGGTGAGGTTTGTGATGGGATGAATTGCCAATCAATTGGTCCCAATTGAGAACCTCTATAGCATGCAGGCCTTCAATGGGTTCTTTTTTGTTATCTATCAGAACAACTGCTCGGAGATCATGGCAGTTAGCAAGAATACTACTTAACAGCTTTAGTCGCTCTGATGAGGTAATTAGAATGCGAACATTGCAGTCTTGAAGAATGTAGCTGACCTGATTGGGCTTTAGCAGCGGGTTTATGGGTACAAATACACCACCAGATTTAGCTGCTCCGAAAATACTAAATATAGTTTCGGGTAGCTTCGGGAGGTAGATGGCAACCCGTTCTGATGAGTTTAATCCTAGTGATATAAATCCAGTTGCAGCTGCACTGATATGGGAAGAGAGTTCAGAATAAGTGAATGTTGTATCTTTATAAATTAAAGCAGCTGAATTGGGTGTGCAATCAGCCTGTTGTTCTATTAGTTGATGAATCAATTCGGTCATTATTTTTAACCTCTAAGTCATCTCTGTATTCTCCATTCAATCTGTTTTGTAATCAATCCTATGTCCTGATAGCTGCATATAGTTTTATTGAGTCAAGCATAGTGAGTATAGCAATTTTGGATTAGAATGCATTAGTTGGCCAATTGTTGATATTTGTACTTGCTGGCCTTCTTGATGACTGTATCTTGGCTCAATATTTTTTAGTTAGATTAGAAAGGGTAATAACAATGGAAATAACAATGATTGGTGCGGGCTATGTTGGGTTGGTGTCAGGGGCATGTTTTGCTGAATTTGGTGCTCATGTAACCTGCCTGGATGTTGATAAATCAAAAATTGATGCCCTGAAGAATGGCAAGATCCCAATCTATGAGCCGGGCCTGGATGATTTGGTAAAGAAGGGTGTTGAGGCCGGCCGGCTTGGTTTTACCACTGAATTTTCTACCACTGTTGGCAAGGCTGATCTGATATTTATAGGGGTTGGCACACCTACAAGGAGAGGAGATGGCCATGCGGATCTGAAATATGTCTATGCAGCAGCTAAAGAAATTGCAAAACATCTACAGGGCTACACGGTAATTGTGGATAAATCCACAGTTCCGGTTGGGACAGCTCGCCAGGTCCACAGAATTATTAAGGAAGAGAACCCAGGCGCCGATTTTGATGTGGCTTCAAATCCAGAGTTTCTGCGGGAAGGTGCAGCCATTGGCGATTTTATGCGCCCAGATCGTGTTGTGCTGGGTGTGGAGAGTGAGCGAGCAGAGGCGTTATTGCGTGAACTGTATCGTCCAATCAATCTGATTGAGGCACCGATCCATGTGACCAACCTGGAAAGTGCTGAGCTGGTTAAATATGCATCCAATGCATTTTTGGCGACAAAAATCTCATTTATTAATGAGATATCAGACCTTTGTGAAAAAGTGGGAGCGGATGTTCATGCTGTAGCAAAGGGCATGGGGCTGGATGGAAGAATAGGCCGCAAGTTTTTGCATGCCGGGCCTGGGTATGGTGGCTCATGTTTTCCCAAGGACACGCTGGCTTTGGCGCGAATAGCCCAGGAGCATGGCACCTCAAGCCGGATTGTAGAATCTGTTATTGAGGTTAATGCGGCTCAGAAAGCCAGAATGGTGGGTAAGATTCGACAGGCTCTTGGCGGTAGTGAATCGGGTAAGACATTGGCTGTACTTGGGCTGACGTTTAAACCTGAGACGGATGATATGCGTGATGCTCCAGCCCTCTCAATACTGCCTGCACTGATGGAAAAGGGAGCAACTATCAATGCTCATGACCCTGAAGGAATGAAAGAGGCGGCAGAGCTTCTTCCCGAAGGAATCAACTACTGCAAGAGTCCCTCAGAAGCGCTTCAAAATGCTGATGCTGTTGTTCTTATGACAGAGTGGAATGCTTATCGAGGGTTGGATCTGAACGAAGTTAAATCCTCAATGAAGGGCGATGTGTTTGTTGATCTAAGGAATGTGTATGAGCCAGCGCTGATGAAAGCGGCTGGTTTTCAATATTTTTGTGTTGGTCGAAAATAAAAAGATGGTGAGTGGGATGCAGGGCTGAACCTGCATTCCACAATTCACTACCGTTCCCGCCGTGAGAACATCAGGTTGGTTATCTGCTCGGAAACCATGCCAATCAGAAACACCAATAGTGAGGTGCTGAGTAGCAGGGCGCTCATGTTAGTAAAGCGGCCTTCAGTTATGTAGTTGTATGCATAAAGCCCAATGCCTGAAAGAAATGTAAATATGCTGATAGGCAGAAACAGCTTTAATGGTGAGTAGAGCGAGCCGACTTTAAAAATAATCAGCAAAAAACGCATACCGTCTTTTATGGGACGGATATGGCTTTTTCTTCCCTGGCGTGTCTCAGCTTTAATCGACTCATACCCCACGGTATAAGCTGAGCGAAAAAAAGACATGGTAATGGTTGTTGGGTAGGAGAACCCGTTGGGCAGTAGGTGTAGAAAAGATTTAAATTTTTCTGCGTTGACAACACGAAAGCCCGAGGTGAGATCTGGTATGTAATGGCCTGACATCCAGCTTGCCAGTCGATTGTATAGTTTGTTGGCGACAGAGCGCCCAATGTTAGCTTGGGAGCATTTGGTGCGTGCACCAATCACCATATCCAGCTCATCTTTATAAAAACGTTGAAGCAGTAATTCCACATCCTTTGGCTGATGCTGGCCATCAGCATCCATGAAGACAAATACATCACCAGTGGCAATACGGGCTCCTGATTTTACTGCGCCGCCGTTACCCAGGTTATAGGGTAGAGTTAGCACTTTGATTCCAGATATCTCATTCTCTAATTGAGCTGTATCATCGGTAGAGCCATCATTGACTACGATGATCTCTGCTGTAGGGTGGCGATCCCGCAAATCAGGCAAGAGGCTGCGAAGGGCATTGGCCTCGTTTTTGGCTGGGATAATGATGCTTA
>Ga0316190_10000975_pt1 | contig 20505 bp, 15 predicted proteins | sample Eddworburrow2_MG_FD_204929 | JGI IMG/M metagenome (GOLD analysis project Ga0316190, IMG submission 204929) | Coastal sediment microbial communities from Maine, United States - Eddy worm burrow 2 | ecosystem: Environmental > Aquatic > Marine > Coastal > Sediment | place: USA: Maine | collected... | reverse complement strand
TTCGGCGCATGCTGAAAAACGCGTGCGGTCTTGATTTTAATCCTCACTACGCAAATACATTCTCAAGACTTGAAAAAAAATGTGAGTGAACATTTGCATTTCTATATAGCAGATTTCTCCCGCGCTGGAGAACGCGCAGTTCGAAATGACATTGTCAGAGATTTTTTCATTTCACTTGGCGCTCACTGAGGGCATTTTAAAAAATCGCTCTCATTCTGAAAGGAAGTAGTCTGAGATTTTCGGACATTGCTTTAGCCGAAATTACTCATCGACCTGCAAAGCGAAAAATGCCAGCCACAAATAGCGGCAGCATGACAGCGATCAATTCTAAATCACGAATAACTGTCCAGAGAAATCAGACTACATCTCATTTGCCAGGAACCTGCTATTCAGACAAATATACAATGTATTACAAAAATATTTCGGAGCCGAGATTAAGTTTTTTTGTCGCAATCCATATCTTGTCAGCTGCAACCAAATCTTGCGCCGCATTGCCAACAGATTTAAACAAAGTTATTTCATCGCTATTGGCTCTGCCCTTTTTCCTGCTGAGGACAAGTTCGCCTATCTCACCCAAAATATGCTTTTCATCGAAAAGGCCTTCTTGCAAAGGGATAAGGATGTCTCCGGCTTCGGTCAGGCAAGACTCTTTACAGTCGACAAACACCCTGGCTCGCGTCACTGTCTCTCCGGGAATTTCCCGAATATGCGGTTTATAAGAACCGATTGCATTGATATGAACGCCGCTCCTGATGTCGCAATCCGCTAATACAGGCTGCGCCGAATTGGTTGCGGCGCAGATAATATCCGTCTGCCGAAGCGCATCGCTTGATTTTGCAACTGTCACCTCTATGCCAAGCTGCTCACTCATTTCAGTGGCAAACTGCGCAGCCCGCTGGCGGGATCGATTAAAGACAAAGGCGTGGGAAATTTTCCTGACGGCGCAAACCGCCTCAAGTTGTGTTCTGCCTTGTGCGCCAGCTCCGAAAATAGCAACAGTTTCCGCGTCATGCCTGGCAAGCAAGTCCGTCGCTACTCCTGACGCGGCGCCGGTTCGCAACGCGGTTAAACTGGCGCCATCCATCAAAGCAAGCGGTCGACCGTTTTCAGCGTCCATCAAAATCATCAACGCCTGAATGCCGGGCAGGCCATTTTTCTTCGGATTATCATTATATAGAGATAGAAACTTCACGCCAATACGATTTTTCCCTGGAATGGAGACTGGCATGGTTAACGTTGCGCCATTGTGTTGCGGCGCATCCAAATGGATTCTCGGTGGGACATGGACTTGCTTTTGAGTGAGCAGGACAAACGCCTCACGCATGGCTTCAATAGCCTGTTTCATCGGCAGGGCTTGCCTGATTTCAGCGGCTGAGATGCAGCGGATCGGTTGGTTCAAAATAGAGCCTTCTCCATAAGTTGGCTCGCATGAGCTTCTTTTCAGTTATCTGAGGATAAACCCATGCCGCAACGCATCGTCTGGATCGAGTAGAAATTCATGTTTGCCAGTAATATAGGCGGCGCCTTCAACTTCCGGAATAACAGCCTGATACGAACCAAATGTTGTCGTTGCGTTGACGCTGCCTGTAAATTGACTTCCAATAATACTTTCAATCACCATTTTCTGATTGATTTCAATTTCACCACGCGCGTGATGAATGGCCATGCGCGCGCTCACGCCAGTGCCGGTCGGACTGCGGTCAACCTCGCCTTCAGCAAAGACGCAAACATTGCGGCTATCAGCCTCGGCAACTAGTGGCGGCGCAATAAAAATTGTGCCGTACAAAAAACTCAAGTCCTCATCAAAAGGATGCGCAATGCGTTGACGCTGCATAATGGCTCGTTTGATCGCCATGCCCTTTTCAATCAAGGCGCGATAATTATCCGGCGTGCAGGACAGACCGACAGACTCGGCCTGCACAAACGCATAAAAGGTGCCGCCAAACGCAATGTCATACTTAATTTCACCTAACCCAGGCACATCAATGTGTTCATCCAGCGCATAAACAAAGGATGGAACATTATGAAAATAGACGCTTTTTACACAGCCATTTTCAACGGTGGCGTGAGAAGTCACCAGCCCGGCCGGCGTATCTATTTTTAGAATTGTTTCAGGCGCAACCATTGGCAAAGCGCCGGTCTCCAATACAACTTTGGTCACGGCAATGACACCGTGTCCGCACATCGTGCTATACCCTTCATTGTGTAAAAACAACACGCCGAAATCTGCCTCGTCAGAAACCGGCGGTGTGACAAGGCAACCGTACATATCAGCATGTCCCCGCGGCTCCCACATTAACGCGGTTCTTAAATGATCATATTTCTCCTTGAGCAGGCGACGCTGGTTTAAAATGGCGTCTTTTTTAAATTCAGGAAATCCATCAACAATAATTCGGAGCGGTTCACCCGCCGTATGGGCGTCAATCGTGGTGATTTTTTCCCAGGCGTCGGGACTGATCCATGCTTTTATTTGCTCGAATTGCGCTTTCTTCATACTCCCTCTTGCAGATTTAGTTCTATGCGTGAAATTAATAAAAACAAGTGTAGGCGACATTGATCGCCGCAGCTTTAGAACAAGAAAGTTGTTGCTCAATCCAGCAAAACGTTCAAAGCCATTTTCTTCATAAACAGACAACGTGGATTAAAAAAATGCGATTGTCAAGACCGCCCTGGTTCAGGGAAATGAGAGGCAAAAGCCCGGTTGCAAGCTGTATTTATGACTCTGTTTATTTAGTCCATTCGTGAGAATTTCCTCAACGTAGATATTGAAGTTAGGTGCTGTATTTTGTTCAAAAGCCATTAAATCAACAGACTCATTTATGCGTACAAATGAAAAAGAGCGATGTCTTTGAGGGACACCGCTCTAAATTCATAAAATTTGTTCCACTAAAGTGTTTTAGATGCAATTCCGAATAAAATAGCGACGACAATTCCAATTGCAATGGCGCTTACAACGGTAAAGCTGACCTGTTTTTCCTTAGGCGTTTCCATCAAATTGGGCAGCGCTAAAAAAAGAACGTAGGCTCCATAAAGGCCTCCTGCAATGACCCCGAACGGAAACAGCTTATGATTCACATTTACAATCCCGGCCGCAAAGAGTGGAGTGAATGAATAAATCGCTGTTTTAAAGGCGTTTACATCGTTCTTTGTGCTATTAAAATGCGGCGCCAGCGCGTCAAGAATTTTCCCGAAGAGAAAAACGCTCAGAATGCCTAGTCCGTACAGAGCCGCACAGAAAAAAAGACTGTTAAAAAGCTCGCGGTTGCCAAGATGGCCAATGAACAATGCGACAGCCGGAATGGCCGCTGCAAAAATGACATACTTCTTAATCATCTCTCCGGGATCAACAGATTCAGCTTTGACCTCGTCGAGAGCTTCCTTGGGCGACATAATAATTTTTTTTATCCTGTCTACTACTTGTTCCATAATTCTACTCCTTTCCTGTGAATAGAGCAAAGGCGTTAGCCTTCCATCCATACATTATCCTGCCCCAAAAGGTCACGCAATTTGGTAAGCAAGTCTACTGATGGTTTGATTTTTAGTTTCCTTGATTTAATCGTTTTCTTTTGGTTTTCAGCCATTTGAATATTAATAAACAGATTGCAAGGTCCGGGATTTTCATTTAAAATTGTGGAAACCTGATTCAAAAGAGGATCGTCTACGCCTATCACATTCATGCTCAAGTGCAGATTTTTGCCAAATTGCGCCCATGAATTTTCCAGAAGCGCCACGCTGTTGCAAATAATTTTCGGCTGCTCTTCTTCCCTGCTGCTCATTTTGCCCGAAACAACAATCATTTTATCCACTTCCAAATGATCTCTATGTTTTTCATAAACGCTTGCAAAAACAATAATTTCAATCGTTCCAAAAAAATCCTCAAGCGTCACAAAGGCCATCGGCTTATTTTTCCGATCCAGTATAGTCTTACTTTCGGTAACAATTCCACAAATCCTTACCTCTGCGCCATCTTTTTGTTCATTAATTGTTTCGAGGCTTGCAGTGGAAAACGTTCGCACTTCGTTCCGGTACTTATCGAGGGGATGGCCTGATACAAAAAATCCCAGCATTTCCTTTTCCAGCCCAAGCATGTCTGAGCTACTCCACTCAGCAATCTGAGGTAAATTTGGGTATTCCTTTTCCCCGGAGTCGCCTTCATCGAATATATTGGTTTGGCCGCGCAATTTATCAGAATTGTATGATGCTGCAAAATTGATTGCAGTTTCAAGAATTTTCATTTTTTGCGCCCGATGGCCTTCCAAAAAGTCCATCGCGCCCGACTTAATCAAGCTCTCCAATACTTTCTTGTTAACCTGTCGTGAATCAACTCGTTCACAAAAATCAAAAATATTTTTGAATGACCCTTCATCGCGTCTCGATCTAATAATCGATTCGATGGCCGCCTTGCCGACATTTTTAACGCCTCCTAAACCAAATCGGATATCTTTGTCCTCCACTCGGAACTCATGGAAACTTTCATTCACATCAGGCGGCTTTACCCTTATGCCCATCCGCTTACATTCCTCAATGAGAATGACCACCCTGCTGGAGGTGTTCATTTCACTCGAAATGGAGGCGGCCATGAATTCAGCAGGGTGATGACTTTTTAGATATGCCGTATGAAATGCAACCAATGCATAACAGGTCGCATGCGGTTTTACAAAACCATATCCAGCAAACTTGTCCATCATGTCAAAGATTTCGTTGCCAAGTTTCTTGCTGATATTGTTCACTGCGCAGCCCTGCACAAACAATTGTCGCTGCTCGGCCATTAACTCTTTTTTCTTTTTTCCCATGGCTCGACGCAGCAAATCAGCCTTTCCCATACTGAAACCTGCAAGGGAGCTGGCAATTCGCATCACCTGTTCCTGATAAACAACAATGCCGTAGGTTTCTTTAAGAATAGGCTCCATCAGCGGATGCAAATAAACTATTTTCTTTTTACCGTGTTTGCGAGCAATGAAATCATCAATCCAGTCCATGGGGCCGGGACGATACAATGCGTTCATCGCAATAAGGTCTTCAAAAACCTGAGGCTTCAATTTCCGCAGGTACTCGCGCATCCCTGAACTTTCAAATTGAAACACGCCAATGGCATTGCCGTTGGCAAACAGCTTGAATGTTTCTTCGTCATCAAGCGGAATATCAGACGTTTCAAGATCAATATTATTTTTTTTGAGCGTATCCAGTGCCTTCTGAATCACGGTTAGCGTTCGTAAACCGAGGAAATCCATCTTTAAAACACCGATGGACTCAAGAATTTTCATGTCATACTGGGTCGTCACGTCACCGTTGGAGGATCTGTAGAGCGGCGTATAATTGGTAAGCGCGTCCGGCGTGATAACGACGCCAGCCGCGTGTGTTGACGCATGACGCGCCAATCCTTCGAGAACTTTTGAATATTCAAGCAGCTCCCGATAAACTTCGCTCTGGGCGCTTAGCTGGTTGAGTTCCGGAACTATTTCAAGCGCCTTTGAAAGCGTCATGCCAGGATTTGGCGGAATCATCTTGGCAATGCGATCCACTTCAGCATAACTGACTTTTAGCACCCGACCAACATCACGAATCACCGCACGCGCCGCCATTGTTCCAAAAGTGATGATCTGAGTTACATTTTCCTCGCCATACTTATTTTTTACATAAGCAATAATCTCTTCCCGACGTTCATAGCAGAAATCAATGTCGATATCAGGCATTGTTACACGTTCGGGATTGAGAAATCTTTCGAAAATCAGATTATATTTTAAAGGGTCTATGTTGGTAATTTCAAGACAAAAAGAAACAAGGCTTCCTGCCGCAGAACCTCTGCCAGGACCAACCGGAATTCCTTTTTCCTTGGCAACCTTTATGAAATCCATCACGATTAAGAAGTAGCCGGGATACCCCATTTGCTTGATAATCCCCAGTTCATGATCAAGCCGCTCCTTAATCACTGGCGTGATCTCGCCAAAACGCATCTTTGCGCCCTTATATACGACTTCTTCGAGATAGTCATCAAGCGAGGCGACTGATTCCGTGGCTGGTATTTCAAATTTGGGCAGATAGGTAATATTCTCAGGTATTTCGAGATTGCACTTTTCCGCGACCTCCATTGTACGCGCCAAAGCATGCTTATACTCTGGAAAAGCTATCTCCATTTCCTCAGGTGTTTTAAAATAGATTTCGTTTGTGGAATATCGAAGACGTTTTGGATCGTCGCGGTCTTTTCCGGTTTGTAAACAAATCAGACAATCGTGCGGAAGATAGTGATCCTTCCTCAAGTAATGAATATCGTTGGTCACAATAAGAGGAACATCCAAATCCTTGCTCAACTCGGAAATACCGACGCGAACCTCATCTTCCTCTTTGATACCATGATTTTGTATCTCCAGATAGAAGTCATCTTTAAATATTTCCAAATATTCCTGCGCAAGGCGTTTGGCTTCGTCATACCCTTTCCGAAGAAAATTATATGCTACTTCTCCTTTTAGACAAGCGGAAAGCGCAACAATACCTTCTGAATACTCACACAAAATCTCTTTGTCCATGCGCGGACGATAATAAAAGCCTTCCAAATAGCCAATTGAAACAAGACGCATCAGGTTTTGGTAGCCCTTAAAATTTTTCGCAAGCAAAACAAGGTGAAAGGATGAGGCCGAAATTCCCCCGGAATATTTTCTCTGCTTGCGGTTTCCCGGCGCAACATAAGCTTCAACACCAATAATTGGCTTAATATCGTTTTTACGCGCGGTCTGGTAAAACTCAATAGCGCCAAACATGTTGCCGTGATCTGTCAACGATAGAGCTGGCATATTACATTTTGCCGCCTCGCTTACGAGATCCTTAATTTTGCAGGCTCCATCAAGCAGGCTGTATTGGGAGTGATTATGGAGATGAATATAATCAGTCATCGACACACAAAATAAAATTGAATTCAGATAAGAGGTGAGCGATCCATGACGGAACTCAGGCTAATTAACATACAACGGCAGGTTGTAAAACCCGCCGTTGTATCAAGTCAACATCTGTTAAGGGTAGGGAAAAAAATCAGAAAAAAAAAGAGCTATGTTTACCAGAACTATAAAAAATTACATATTAAGATCGCCGAATTCCTTTTGAGCTCTGGCCAAATATTCGCTGTCCTGATAGAAATTCATCAAATTTTCCAGTTCTATTCTTGCGGTCATGGAATCGCCAGTTCGCACATTTGACATGCCGATCATAAACTGGGCGTCATCCGTCTTGTTGTTCGTATCAAAAGCAAAGACTTTTTCAAACTCCGCGACAGCTTCTTCATATTTGCCCATTGCATAGAAAGCCTCTCCTATCCAGTACTGGCAGTTGTCCGCAAGATTGTCTGACGGTTCCATTTGTTTAAGAAGATTCCGGAATTTCGCGATAGCGTCGCTAAAATTTCTGGAATAAATATCATTCAAGGCATCCTGATAATTGGAGCCAAATTGCGAAGCGGATGCGCCACTGGAAGAGTATGTAGGGGCTGTCCTTGATGTACCGGTATTTGCCACCGGTTCAACAACCACTGCGCTTAACGCATTCAACTGATAGTCTGCTTCCTGCGCTTCCATGCGAAGGCTTTCAGCGACAGCGTCTTTAAGAGACGCAATTTTTTCCAGCTCGGCAATTTCGACTTCAAGATCCAGAAACATTTCTTCATCCAGAAACGCTTCATCTTCCCCCCTGCTCAATTCAGAGCCGGTAGTCTCATTGGTGATTCCCAGCGCCTCAAGAATTTCGTTTCTTTGACTGTTGTCCATATCGGGAGACTCTTCCTCCAACACAGCCAACTGATCCATGAAATTCTCATCATCTTGTGTTTCACCCTCAATTATGCCTCCTTCAAAAGAAGACTCATCGAAAAACTCTTCTTCAGCAAACATTTCATCATCATAATTGATGTCTGGCACGCGTCCGCTGCATACCATGAAAAGTCCCCATGTGACCAACAAGACCGAGAAGACTGAAGTGCCTAGTATTCTTTTTAATTCTGTCATGATGCATACTCCTTAGTGTGTAAAGCTTGACCTGGAATTATGGTCAGTAAAAATAAAATCACTCCTAATTAACATTTATATTCCCCCTCTGGCGCAACTATTAACTGTATCTAATATTAAAGTCCGCCATCACTCCGACAAATTTCAGCTCCCACTTTTTGAAGCTTGTCTTCTATCCGTTCATATCCTCGATCCAAATGATAGATGCGATGAACTTCAGTTTGTCCTTCGGCGACAAGGCCAGCCAAAACAAGAGAAGCGCTCGCCCGTAAATCTGTTGACATTACCTGCGCGCCGTACAACTTTTCAACACCCGTAACAATTGCAGTATTTTTCTTTAATTCAATGGTCGCCCCAAGTCGCTTTAACTCAGCGGCATGCGTAAACCTATCAAAAAAAATGGTGTCTGTAATCATGCTTGCGCCACCCGCAAGGCACATCAGGGTCATCCATTGCGCTTGCAGATCAGTTGGAAAGCCCGGGTATTCAGAGGTTGTTATATCCACGGATGAATTTTTTTCAGCTCCCTTTACATAAATGCGCCTGTCATTTTGCTCGACAATATTACCAGCTTCACGCAGCTTTTCCGTCAGGCTGCCAATTGTCGACGGGTCACTTTCTGTCAGTGTAACTTCTCCTCCCGTTAAGGCTGCCGCTATCATAAATGTCCCGGTCTCAACCCGATCAGGTATCACAGTAAAATGAGTCGGCTTTAGCTGTTTTACGCCTTGCACTGTCAGATTTGATGAGCCAACACCGTCTATTTGGGCTCCCATTGTAATCAGGAAATCCGCCAACGCGACAATTTCAGGCTCACAGGAAGCATTGCTAATTGTTGTTTTCCCCTTTGCCAACACGGCCGCCATAAGTATATTTCCCGTCGCGCCAACACTTGGAATATCAAAATGGATATGACCGCCGTTCAAGCCGGCGCTTTTTGCTTTGATATATCCGGCATCTAAAGAAATTTGCGCACCAAGCTTGTCCATTCCTTTTAAATGAAAATCGACAGGCCTGGCTCCTATTGCACATCCTCCGGGCAGAGAAACTTTTGCTTGTCCGAAACGGCCAAGAAGCGGCCCCAGAACATAGATTGAGGCGCGCATGGTTTTGACCAGTTCATAAGGCGCTTCGAAATAATTGCACCCGCTGGTGTCAATTACCAGTGTGTTATTCTGAAATGCAACTTTTGCGCCAATAATTCTCAATAGATGAGCCATGGTTTTGACATCACGCAACTCAGGAACATTATGAATGGTAAACTCACCATCAGCTAAAAGAGTTGCCGCCATGATTGGTAAAACCGCATTTTTGGCGCCGCTTATTTGAACTTCACCGAAAAGGGGTTTCCCCCCCTGTAAAACCAGTTTGTCCATTAGTTGTATCGGGCGGCTTCCTGCAAGAGCTGTCTGGCGCTATGTAGATGATTTTCAGAAATATTTTCACCAGCCAACAGCTTTGCCACCGCTAGTTCCCTTTCGCTTTCCGCCAATTTCCTTATGGAAGTTCGGGTTCTTCCCTCAACTTCATTTTTCTCAACAGTATAGTGATGTAATCCCATACTTGCAATTTGAGGTAAATGCGTGATACATATTATCTGATGCAAGCTTGAGAGGGCTTTCAATTTTCTGCCGACTGCATGTGCAATTCGTCCTGAAACACCGCTATCTATTTCATCGAAGATGAGAACCGGAATTCCCCCTTTAGATGCTTGCGCCGATTTCAAAGCCAGCATAATACGAGATATTTCTCCACCTGAAGCTACTTTCATAAGAGGTTTCAATTTTTCGCCAGAATTCGAGCTCAGCTCAAACTTAGCAAAATTTATACCGCGATCATTCGTCCGGAAAAACTTGCACTTGTGTATTGCGATTCCGGATGACTCCTCATGTATTTCAAGGTTAACTTTGAAGCGCGCTCCAGGCATTCCGATGTATGATAAAATCTCACATACTTTTGCTTCCAACTGGCGGGCGCATTCCTGCCTTTTTTGGCTCAAGTCCCATGTTTTTGAGCCTAATTCTTGTTGAGCTAATAGTTTTTGTTCTTCAATTTTTTCAATTTCCTCATCGGCTCCCTGCACAGACTTCAATTCTGATTCAAGTTGATCGCGATATTGAATAATCCCGGCTATGGTTTTCTGATATTTTCTTTTTAATCCGGCAAGCTCCGCCAACCTGGCTTGTATCATTTCAAGCCGATCCGGTTGAAATTCAATATCGGAATTGTAAGTCTGAAACACTTTTGCAAGTTCCTCAACGGCCACCCTTAGAGATTCCCATTCTGAAAAATATTTGGACAATTCTTCATCATATTGTGACATCTCACGAATTAGCGGGCCGGCTACGTTGACCTGATCAAAAATAGAACGTTCTGAATCATAAAATAGAGCGCGCAAACTGGCGCTAATTTCAAATAATTTCTCGCTATGCTGACATTTTTTTTCCTCGGAAAGCAGATTGATTTCCTCTTCGACATCCGGGGCGCACTTCTCTATTTCCGCAATCTGAAACATCAACGTTTCACAATGTTCCCTATTATTGTTTTGCAAGGTTTTCAAATTCTTGAGAAGGTTCGACAGTCGCTCCACTTCTCTCAGTAAATTTTGAACCTCCGCCACTTGGTTGTCAAGTCCGCCAAACTCATCAAGGCAGACAAGGTGCGTTTGCTCTTTCAACAGAGATTGATGTTCATGTTGGCCGTGTAAATCAACCAACATCTCTCCTGATTCCTGAAGGATCGTTAGTTGAACAGGTGTGTCATTAATAAATGAACGAGATCGACCGGAATGGTTTACCTCGCGTCTAAGAATTAGTTCGTTTTGTTCATTGCCAAGATCTTGCTGTTTCAAACGCGCCTTTAGAGCAGGCAACTCCTCAATGGCAAAGGTAGCTTCGATTACCGCTTTTTTTTCACCGCTGCGCAGCATGGCTGTGTCAAACCGATCTCCTAAAACTACGCCTAATGCGCCGAGCAAAATTGATTTTCCCGCGCCTGTCTCTCCGGTTATTATATTTAAACCAGGCTCAAAATCAATATCGACATCAGCAATGAGAGCATAATTTTGTATCAAAAGATTCTTAAGCATTATTCAATATTAGGGTCTAATAACGACTACTTTTCCTGTAGTTGAATTGCCATCCACCGTCGTAGCCACGAAGACATAAACACCGCTGGCCACAAAACTCCCCTTTGAGTCAGCGCCATTCCAGGTTACCTGCGCGCTGCCATTTGGTGGTATTTTTTTAACATGTTTGCCAGAAGCTGTAAAAATATTTACTGTCGCATCTTCAGTGAGAAAATTAATAAAAAACTTATTCTCCCGATTTACTTCAAATGGATTCGGATAACCTGTTACCTGCGCCAGGTTTTCACGGGGAAACGGGAAGACACTGCGGGATAGTCCCCGATCAGTGCCTATCCATGCATAGGTGTTTTTTTCATCGAATGCAAACGCTTGAACATTCGGGCTGACAAGATTGCTGTTTTGGATAGTATAGTCAGCGATCACTTCACCCTGAGCGCGCAGTATCGTCACGCCGTTTGGAGTCCCAATCCATTTATTATCGACGGGATCAATCCCAATCGCGGTCACCGGCGCTTCAAAAGCTTTGTCCGGTTCACTCGCAAACCATAAATTGAGCCCCTTATCGGTTCCAATCCACATAACGCCGCTTTCATCTTCCGCCAGAGCCGTAATATTATTGCTATAAAGTCCTTCGCTTTCCACCAATCCGGAAGTGAAGTTATCGTCGCTCGAATCAAATAGTGTGCCGCCATATTTTATTATCTGAATGCCCCGATTTTCAAGTCCAAGCCATACCCAACCTCGTTGATCTGGAGAAATAGCTGTCAAGGGGGTGTTTAGGATGCCATCAATAACAGAAAAATAGGCAAATTCATTGTTTGGAGTTCTAACAGCAACCCGTCTAAGGTTTATTGCCTGAGAGTTCAGAATCCAAATATTGTTAAACTGATCTTGTGCGATTGCAGGCGCTATCACATAATTGCCCGGCTGAAAAGGGCTAAGAACATCATTGGTCGTATCCAAATTTGTAAATTTAAATACACCGTCAACTTCCTGAATAATTGCAACGCCGCCGCCCCAGCTTCCCGCCCATATATTTCCTTCATGGTCTTCTAAAATGGAGCGATAATCATTGCTATTTAGCTCTGGTCTGGCAAAGTAAGTCCACTGTACTCCATCAAACATTTGAATGCCGCCCGCCAATGTGTTGACTGAGCGCGAGGCTGCCCACAGGCGTCCTTTCGAGTCGATTGTCAGGGCGTTAAAATTACTGCTTTTAGGCGCGTTTGCTTCCGTTAATTGCCAATCCTTTTCAGCGAAATCATATTCAAGCAGCCCTAAATCCTGACGCGCGATCCACAGCGATCCATCATCTCCTGTTTCCAACGCAGTTATTTTTGTCTGCGCGGGCGTAATAGTCGCCCATGTATTTGATGTATTGAGAAGCGCGACAGTCGAACCTTCAACAAGGGCGACAAGTTGATCCACGGCCTCAGGAGTTTGCAATCTGACAATCGCATTAACCTCTTTCTGACTGAACCCGGCAGGCGTCCAGGAGCTATTCTCCAGTTTATAAACGCCGTTAGAGGTGGCGGCGTAAATTGTATCTTTTAAAGACGATATTGCGTTTATTTTATTGGCATTAAGCCCATCTTGAGATTTATAAGTAGTCCAAATCACTGGCGACTGAAGATTTACGCCGGGGTCTAAAGGGGCGACCGCAACGCCCTCGTCGGTGGCAACCCACAACTTATTGGCATGGGAATAAATGGAAATAGCGGCTATTTTCTTAATCGTTCCGGTCTGACCCAGATTTTGAAAATTATCTTTAACTTCCACATCTAATGTGTTGAATAGACTGACGCCGAAATCAAGAGCCAAAAATAGCGAGTCGTTCAAAATATGCATATCATAGATTATTTCATCTTGATAATGATCAATTTCAAGCCATTGGCCAGTGGATGGTTGATATCTGTTTAAAATGCCATTCTGTAAGCCAAACCAAATTGCGCCGTTTGGGTCGATAGCCACTGCGGCAACATCATTTTGAGACAACCCTTCGGTGTTGGTTATTTGGGTTAGCACAGCGTCGCCACGTTGCATGGTTACCGCGCCGCCACTAGAAGCGCCCCAAATAGTTTCACCTGAAATTGCCATATCACGGATTGTTCCGACACTTGTATACGTTTTCCAATCAATGATTTGCGCATCGGTTACGGTGACAAAACATAAAATACAGAGCAATGTTATAAACGAAAATTTACGCAACATTATTTTCACCAATTTTTTTGACTAAATCTGCCATTTCAATTGCAGCCAGAGTCGCATCCCAGCCTTTATTTCCCGCTTTTGTGCCGGCTCGCTCAATTGCCTGCTCAAGATTGTCTGCGGTGATAATGCCATACGATATGGGTATTCCTGTTTGAAGAGACGCCTGGCCGATTCCTTTGGTGGCTTCCGCAGCAATATAGTCGAAATGCGGCGTGCTGCCGCGAACTAAAACCCCAAGACAGATAATTGCATTATATTTTTTTGAACGAGCCATTAAGCTTGCGGCCAGCGGCGCTTCGAAAGTGCCAGGCACATAGACAATATCAATATCATTGGAGCTGACGCCGTGTCGAATCAAACAGTCTTCCGCGCCGACAACCAGCTCTTTGCCAATAAAGTGATTAAACCGCGCAATGACAATTCCAAAACGTTTGCCTTTCGCGTCAAAACTTCCTTCAATCTTATTCATTTACAACCCCTTGTTCGTCCATGGTATTCGCAGCGCCCTCTGTTGCTTTTAACTCAAGCATGTGATCCATTTTGTCACGTTTCGTCGCCAAATATTTGGCGTTTTGTTTCGTTGGAGGAATTTCAAGTTGAATACGCTCAACAACTTCCAGCCCATATCCTGAAAGTCCGATAATTTTTTTGGGATTGTTCGTTAAGAGCCTGATTTTTCGAATGCCCAGGTCAAACAGAATTTGAGCGCCAACACCATAATGTCTCAAGTCAGCCTTAAAACCAAGCGCCTCATTTGCTTCCACTGTATCTTTTCCCTGATCTTGCAGATTGTATGCTTTGAGTTTATTTTCGAGACCGATGCCTCTCCCCTCTTGTCGCATATATAATATCACGCCTTTTCCTTCCCGCTCGATGATTTGCATGGCGGTATGCAATTGATCGCGGCAGTCACAACGCAGCGAGGCAAAAATATCACCGGTCAGGCATTGAGAATGAACCCTGACCAAGGTTGGCTCTTCACCAATTTCACCTTTAACCACGGCCACATGATCCTGGCTGTCAATCTTGCTGGCGTATAGGTGCATCTTGAAATCACCGAATTGAGTTGGCATATCTGTGGTAACTTTGCGCTCAATCATTTTTTCATGGCTTCTGCGGTACTGAATAAGGTCGCGGATTGTGATAAACTTCAAGTTATGTAGTTCCGCGATTTCCCGTAAACGAGGAACTCTTGCCATGGTTCCATCCTCATCCATAATTTCACACAATACACCCGCCGGCTCTAATTCAGCCATCCGGGCCAAATCAACAGCCGCTTCGGTGTGGCCTGCTCGAACAAGCACGCCTCCCTTGCGCGCCCGCAAAGGGAAAATATGACCTGGTCGCTCTAAATCATCCGGAGCGGTCTTCGCATCGATTAAAGTTTTGATCGTTTGAGAGCGATCAAACGCCGAAATTCCCGTTGTGGTGTTCTTTTTGGCGTCAACCGAAACCGTGAAACAGGTTTTCAGCTTTTCGGTGTTTTTCCGCACCATGCTGTGCAGTTCTAATTTATCGAGACGATCAGGCGTCATTGCAACACAGATAAGTCCTCTGCCATGCTTGGCCATGAAATTTATTTTTTCGGGGGTCACCTTTTCAGCGGCCAGAATAAAATCGCCTTCATTTTCACGATCTTCATCATCGACGACGATTAAAATTTTCCCTTGTCGGTAATCTTCAATTGCCGCTTCAATCGTGTCAAAGGACAGGTTTTTATCTTCAGGTTTATTCATATCCAAGCTGTTTAATCCATGTTTCGGTTAATTTGTTTGCGCTGGGCGCTGTAAGAAGGCTTTCAACGTATTTGCCGATCAGATCAACTTCGATATTAACGCTGTCCCCAATATTCAAATTCCCCAAATTCGTTTTTCCAAGCGTATGTGGTATCAATGCAATGACAATCTGATTTTCTTCTTTTCGGGCAACGGTCAGGCTTACGCCATTGATGGCAACGGAGCCTTCGGAGATGACATATTTACTAATTTGTGGCGGAATTTTGATGGTCAGCAACCGTCCACTATCTTGCGATTGCCTGGCCGTGATGGTTGCGGAGCTGTCAACATGCCCTTGCACAATATGTCCTCCAAACCGATCTGAGGGACGCAGACATCGTTCTAAATTGACTCGTTTACCGATATTCAGTGAACCCAGGTTTGTTTTGCGAAGTGTTTCATCAACAGCTTCAATTTCGAAACTGTTGTCTGCAATGACAACTGCGGTCAGGCAAACGCCGTCCACGCAAATACTGTCATCAATTTTCATATCTTGCAATACCAGGTTTGCTGCAATGGTGAGACGACTGGAGGCGCCAGACCGCTTCACTTTGACAACGTTGCCAACTTCCTCGACAAGTCCTGTAAACATGCTATTTCACCTCCGCAGTTACCGCTATATCTTTGCCAAAAGTTTGCACTGAAGTAACCTTTAAATTGAGGCTCTCATCAATTTTTTTGACGCCGATATCATCAATTGAACTAAAACCGTCGCCTAAAATTTTAGGAGCAATAAAAATATGAAACCTATGATACTTTTTTCGCTTCACAAAACTTGTTATAATTTTTCTGCCGCCTTCCACCAAAAGCGATAAGACGCCCAATTCCGGAAGTTTTTCACACATTTGAGATAAATCTAAACCAGCCGGGCTGCTGTCGATGGTATGAACTTGCGCGCCAAGTTTCTCTATCTGTTCCACCCTGTTCCGCCCGGCCTGTACGCCACAAAAAAACATGGTTTTTTCAACCAAATCGTCATTTAGAATTTTAGACGTTAAAGGCGTTTTCAAACTTGAATCCAACACAATTCGATAAGGATTTACCCCATCAATATGTCGAACGGTCAGTTCCGGATCGTCTTGAAGTATGGCGCCGACGCCAACCAGAACCGCGTCGTGTATTGAACGCAAGCGATGAGTTTCCTGGCGAGCCTCAAGCCCTGTAATCCATTTTGAACTGCCATCCTTTGCAGCAATTTTGCCATCCAGTGTTTGCGCAAATTTTAGCGAAACAAAAGGAGAGCCTGTCTCCTGATAGTGATAAAATCCAAAGTTGAAATCCCGGCACTCTTTTTCCAGAAGACCGCATTGCACAGTGACGCCGTGCTTTTCTAAATGGGCAATGCCTTTGCCGTTAACCTGCGGACTTGGATCCATTGCGCCAATAATAACTTTTTTTATCCCTGACTGAATAATTGCATCAACACATGGCGGTTGCTTGCCATGATGCGCGCAAGGTTCCAGATTAACGTAAAGCGCGGCCTGTTTAAGCTCAGACGCTGTCAGTTTTCTCAGAGCCTCTATTTCAGCGTGCGAGGCGCCAAATTTTGTATGATAGCCTTCGCTGATAACTTCATGGTTTGCCACGATAACCGCTCCAACCATCGGATTAGGGCTTGTAAAACCTCGTCCCTTTGCTGCCAGCTGCAGGGCGCGCCGCACCAAATTTTCGTCTGTCAATGTGGAAACCGTGTTTGTGGTATGTTTAAGTCTTAAATTTTATTAGATTAACTGCCTTAAAACGGGGGAAAATATAATTATATTTTGATAGTGAGTCAAGATGTTTTTAGCCCCTTCAAGAGGCGATGCAACGAAAAATATTCCTACCAAAAACCCTACAGTTAGTGGCTCATGCAATCAACATGCACTAAATATAGTATTTTATTCTTGACATCAAAAAAAGATGATGCTATATTGTTCGCTCGCTCAACACAATGCCGCCCGGCCGGCGCGTCAAATTATTCAATACCATGATAATAGGAATTTAGATGAAGCAAAAAAACACCTTGGAACAGTCTGCAAAAAGCAAAAAAGCATCACAAGTGGAAGAGAAACAGGCGAGCAAAAGCAACCCTGCGCCAATTACTGACGTGAGCCAGATTTTATCAAACCTCAAACAAAAATTCAGCCCCTGGTTTTCGGCGGAAGAAATTGATGCGGCCGCTTCCTCGAAAACCTATTACCCCGACAATCAACTGGCCAGCGACGTGCTTGCATCAAAATATCTCTCTCCGGTGGAAAATGGCCCTTTGTTCATGTGGCGTCGCATTGCGCTGGCCATAGCCTCGGTTGAGGAGGATCAGGACAAATGGTACATGGAATTTTTCAAAGTTTTATTTAACTATAAATTTCTGCCGGGCGGACGCATTATGCACGGCGCCGGAAGAGAAGACGCTCAACGCCGACCAACATTGTCAAATTGCTATGTGATACCGATTGAGGAAGACAGCCTAAACGGAATTTACAAATGTTTGCATGAAAGCGCGATGGTTTACCGAACCGGCGGCGGCGTTGGAACAGATTTATCGATTTTACGGCCTGCAGGCGCGCCGGTTAACGCCACAGTCGACAAATCACCCGGAGCCACAGCTTTCATGAATTTGTTAAGCGAAAGCACCAACACCGTTTCCCAGGCAGGCAGACGAGGCGCCTTGATGTTGACCATTCGAGTCGATCACCCGGACATCGAAAAGTTTATCTCCATAAAGAACGACTCCGACCGAACCAAAGTGCAATATGCAAATATTAGCGTGCTGATTACCCACGAATTTATGCAAGCGCTTTTGAATGATGATGAATTTGAACTGAGATGGCCTTGCATACCGGAACAGCAAAAAGAAATCAAGCCGGTAACTTATCGCAAGGTGCGGGCAAAGGATCTTTGGCAAAAAATCATTAAAAACGCCCACGCCTCCGCTGAGCCTGGAATTATTTTCTGGGACACAATGCGTGAATATCATAATGTTGAATACGCCAACCCACTTTCCAGCACCAATCCATGTGGAGAACAACCGCTGGCCCCTTTTACCGCCTGCAACCTTGGCAACTTACATCTCGCCCGGTTTGTCACCGAAGACGGTCGTTTCGATTACGAAGATTTGGATAAAACCGCCCGTATCGCCACACGTTTTATGGATAATGTGATCGACTACAATATGCAGTATCATGCGCTCGACAAAATTCGAGACGCGGTGCAATCAGATCGTCGGGTCGGCGTCGGCATAACCGGTTTGGCCGATGCGCTGGTGAAACTAAATGTCAAATATGATTCGGAAAAAGGACTTAAAGTTGTTGACAAAATGATGCGCGTTTTGCGTGATGCATGTTATGAAACATCCATTGAATTGGCGAAGGAAAAAGGTTCCTTTCCACTTTTCAACTGGAAAGGCTACAGGCAAAGCAAGTTTTTGCAATCTCTGCCTAAAGCTATGCAACAGAAAATTGAAAAACACGGCGTGCGCAACGCCACTGTTTTGACGGTTCCGCCGGTTGGAACCGGTTCGATTGTCGCCGAAACCAGTTCTGGAATAGAGCCGATTTTCTGCACCAGTTATACGCGCCGCGTTAAAAATCACGACGGCGACTCATTTAGCGAATACAAGGTTTATCATCCCTTGATCAAAGAATTGTTTAATGATGATGAAAATTTACCGGAACATGTGGTGACATCGCATGAAATCGATCCGTTTTTCCGGGTAAAAATGCAAGGCGTCATCCAAAAGTACGTCGATACAAGTCTCTCTTCCACGGTTAATCTGGCTGAAGAAATTACCGTAAACACAGTCGCCGATATTTACATCAAAGCTTATCAGGCAGGTTTGAAAGGCATCACAGTTTATCGCGAAGGCAGCCGTGAAGGAATATTGCAGACCAACAAACATGGCAAAACCAAAGAAGATGAAAGTGGCTTTCATCCGCGCACACGACCTAAAATCACCAAAGGAATCACCGAGCGTATCCGCACCGGAGAGGGCAGCCTTTATGTCACTATAAATGAAGATGATGACGGCATTTGTGAAGTCTTTTCAGCTATCGGCAAAGCGGGCGGCAATGCACCGGCGCAAACAGAGGCGATCAGCCGTTTGATTTCATTGGCATTGCGCTCGCACATCGACCCGCTGGAAATCGTAAATCAGCTAAAGGGAATTTCCGGACCGGCGCCGGTCTGGGAAAATGGAGAACTGATACTCTCCACACCTGACGCGATTGGCAAGGCGCTTGAGCGTTATATTGGCGATAAAAAAGGCGGCGCCAAACGCTTGCAAAAAGCGCCGGAGCAAAAGACGCAGACCGCGCAGTCGGCAACAGCGGAACCGGCAAAACCAAATGACGCTTTTACTCTGAACGGAAATATTGAAGAACATAGCCCCGGAGAAATGCAACAATGTCCGGAATGCAGCGCCACGCTCGCCCATGAGTCAGGATGTTTGACTTGTTATAGTTGCGGTTGGTCGCGCTGTTAATCTAGTCATCGGGCGGACTAAATCTTGCTGACAATATACCGGCGCGTTCCTGGCAAGAATGGTCGGAGATTCGGCGCGGCGCATCTTTCATTGAGGCAAAAGATCTATCACCGTTAAACTTTGCGGCGGCGGGTCTTGCGCCTTTGGAAAGACAGACCGGGCGAAAGCCGAAGCTGTGGTTGGAGATTAACCATCGTCGGTTTTTCATAGATGGCTGCGCTGGTATTTTCTGAGCCGGTAATCATAGGCGGCAGCCTAAGACTTGTCTGACGACGAAAGACTTCTTGCCTTAAATTGCTTTCCAGATAGCGCGAAATCAGCGAAAACATGCCGGATTGCCGATAGCGCGAGCGCGGTTTTTCGAGAATTCCCAGCATGGCTTCTCCTTTTCGGTTTGAGCCTGTCGCTCAAAATAGAAAAAGGAAGTTACGCGACAAAAATGTAGTCCACAGGTCGCTTACAGACTTCGCCGGGCCAGGTCAAGGAGCCTGGCAGCGGGATTGAACCGAAACTTCCTCTTGTTTGCATCGAAAATGTTATTACAGCTATTATTTGTCTTTCACGAGTAGCGCCCTCCCATTCCACAAAGTCTTTATAATGGTGCTGCGAATAAAACAAAAGTCCCATACAATAAAGCATTACGCCGCAGGAAAAACCAAATATCGCGCAGGGCAGATCAAAACCGCGCAGGGCGAGTCAAAACCCTGAATGAACGGGTCAAATACCCGAATGAACGGGTCAAACATCCGAATGAATGGGTAAAACATCCGAATGAACGGGTAAAACATCCGAATGAACGGAGAGATATTTTTTCTTGCTTACTTAGGCATTCGATCGAAATAAACTTGCCACCCTCCACTCCATCTGAACTCATCATTCAAGATTTTCCTGATAATATTATTTTGACCTGAACCCTTAGAGTCTGAACGGAAACTCAACCACGCCTGTCATTCCCGAATGCTCTTATCGGGAATCCACAAT
>Ga0316190_10000974_pt1 | contig 20517 bp, 19 predicted proteins | sample Eddworburrow2_MG_FD_204929 | JGI IMG/M metagenome (GOLD analysis project Ga0316190, IMG submission 204929) | Coastal sediment microbial communities from Maine, United States - Eddy worm burrow 2 | ecosystem: Environmental > Aquatic > Marine > Coastal > Sediment | place: USA: Maine | collected... | reverse complement strand
TCACGACCGCCTCGACCCAGACCTCATGAATGGAGCCGGTGTTGAACCAGACCGTGATCGGGCCGGGATCGCCCGCGGCGTCCCAGAGCTGCTTCGCCATCTCCGGGTCGTAGTTCCAGCTCGGGCACACATCGGAGCGACCCCCCAGAACGGGCGGGATCGCCGAATGCGCAGGGGCGCGGCTGCCGAGGAAGAGCTTCTCGATCATCTCATCACGGTCGATGGCCATCGAGAGGGCCTGGCGGTGCTCCTTCGTGAACTGCGGCAAGTACGTCGGGACCCCGAGGTAGTTGTAGCTTGTCGTGCTGACTTCGTTGTTCCGGTCCGGGAAGTCGGCCTGGTAGGTCGACACATTCTCAAGTGGAACCTCGGTGATGATATCGAGGTTCCCTGCCAGCGCCTCGTTGTAGGCAGTCGCCAATTCCGCAAAGATCTCGAAATCGAGCGTGTCGATCTTCGCGGGGTCCGGACCCTGGTAGTCGGGATAGGCCTCCACCGAGATCCGCACGTCGTGCTCCCACGGGCCGGCCATCATGAACGGACCGCTGCCGACCGGCTGCTCCTCAAAAGCCGCGGGGTCGTCGAATGCCTGCGGCGGCATCGCAAAGTACGCAGCGTACGCCATGCGGAGCGGGAACTCCGGGTCTGCGCCCGTGAGCTCCACCGTGAAGGTGTTGTCATCGACGACCGTCATCCCCGCCAACTGCCCCTCTACGGGCTCAGGTGCGGTGGTTTCCTCGGTGCTTGCTGCTGTTGTTGTTGTTGCTTCGTCTGATGCTGCGGCGGTTGTTGTGGTCTCCTCCGCTGCGGCCGTCGTTGTGGTCGTATCGTCGCTGTCGCTGCTGCATGCCGCCGCTACAAGAGCGAGGACCGCAAACAGCAAGACGACGCGCCATCGCGAGAACTGCGATTGCATACCGTTGCCTCCTAATAGTTCATAGTTCGTCGAGGTGTCTCGACACTACGTGCCCGGACTTCAGGCTCCCGACCGGCCCAAAGACCTGTCGGTCGGTTTGGGGCCCGGTGCACCGGCATAATCTAGTACACGGTTTGGGGAACTCAGCGCTTCGATGTGGCAAAACTTGGATCGGCCAACCCGTCGGTCCACCACCCGCAGCAGGAAGCGCCCCCAATACAGGCGTGATCGGTCAAGCCGACGTCGGTGGGCTGCCCCGTCTCTCGACGAGTCCTATGCGCTTCGGCTGCGCGACTCGAGCCTTCCCGGCCGTTCAGGACGCCGGAGCGAGCTGGTAGACCGTTCCGTTGAAGGACGTGAGGTACAACTCGCCCGCTCCGTCCTCGCCGAAACCGGAGATCGAATTGACCGTGCCAAGCGATGAGGTCCAGTCACGCCGGTCGGTCGCGACTCCTCCGGCCGGTCGGAACGACCGAATCCAACCGGAGAAGAAATCGGCATAGAAGTAGGTCCCCTGCAGCGCCGGTATGGCCGCACCGCGGTAGACGTATCCCCCGACAACCGACCGACCCTGGTCCGGATTCGGGTATACGACGATCGGCAGCGTGAGTCCGGCCGTATTGCACCCGGTGCTTGGGCTGTAGCACGCAGTCCCTTCCATCGTGTTCCAGCCGTAGTTCAGGCCTGCCACGCCGACGGGTCCAACCGAGACTTCTTCCCAGGCGTTCTGTCCGACATCTCCGAGGTAGAGGTCGCCGATGAGGCGATCGATCGACGACCGGTAGGGGTTGCGGAGGCCGGTCGCCCATACCTCGCGTGCACCGTTCGTTCCGTTGTACGGATTGGTCGGCGGGATCGCGTACGGCACCGCGCTATCCATGTCCAGTCGCAGTACGGAGCCGAGCCAGGTTTTTGGATCCTGTCCTTCCGCGTCCCTCGCACCGCCGTCGCCGAAGGGGATGTAGAGGTAACCGTCGGAACCGAATGAGATCGACCCGGCGTTGTGGTTGCACTGCGGCTGATCCAGCGTGAGGATCGTGCGCACCGGATTCGGATCTGCGATGCTCGACGATGGTGGTGCGTGGTATTCGACGATCCGACTCTCCAGCTTGCTGCCCGGGGCTCTTGGAGGTGCGGTGTAGTGGACGAAGAAGCGGCCGTTCGACGCGTAGTTCGGATGGAAGGCCAGCCCGAGCAGACCACCCTCGCCGCATTGCGAGACGCCACTCACGGTGAGGAACGGCGCCGAGTTGACCGCTCCGTCCTCAAGGATTCGGATCGCTCCGGCGCGCTCCGGAATGAAGAGACGATCGTCTCCGATCGGGGCAGTCGCCAGCATCGGTCCGTTCAGCCCGGTGACCACCGGCTCAAGGGTCAGCGGCGGAATAGCCGGGATGTCGCCCCACGCACCGGCGACCGGCAGCATCGAGCCGTCTCCGTACGAGAACTGGGTGTCTGCGTTCCCCTGGGTGTTCGTGTACTTGAGATAGAACGTGGCCTGGGACGGTCGGAATACCCCGGGTGTGTCGGTCCCGTCGGCGGTCCAATCGCCGCCGACGAATCGATCTCCCGGATTGCCGAAGTAGAACTCAAAGTCTGCGATGCCCTGTGTGTGGCTGTTTCTGAAGTAGGTCAGACCCGCCGATTCTCGATAGAGGCCGACGGTGTCGATGCCGTCGTCGTTGAAGTCGCCGGTGAACGGTGCATCACCGGGGTTGCCGAAGTAGTAGTCGAGATCAGCAGCACCGAGGCCCCCGTCTGCGCGGCCGAGCTCGTTGATGATGAAGACGCGCCCCTCCGAGGGTCGGTACACCGACACCGTGTCGCAGCCATCACCGTTGAAGTCTCCCGCGATCGGAATGTCTCCCGGGTTGCCGAAAAAGAAGGAGAGATCCGCGACTCCCTGGTCGTTCGTATTGCGGAGATAGACGTAGCCGTCGGCTTGCCGATAGAGCCCGGGAGTGTCGGTCCCGGAGCAGTCCCAGTCGCCGGAGAATGGGAGGTCTGCAGGATTTCCGTAGTAGAAGGAGTGCGTTCCACCGGCTTCGTCACGCAGTGACCAGATTCCGGTGTCGGGATCGACGAGTCCTACGGTGTCGGTTGCTGCGAGCGCGGTTGACGCGACGCCGGTGACGAGCAGGGCGAGAACGCCCAGGGTCGCAAATCGAAGTGTTGTCTGGACCGTGTTGCGGGGTTCCATCGTCGTCGCCTCCTCCCCGAGTGCACACACAAGCTACTTCCTACTCCGACTTTCGTGGCGAGAGATTGCGCGAACGCCCGGTGACCGCCGCTAGCGGCCCAGGAGCTTCTCGACCTCGCTCCGCGTGGGCGACGATCGTGCGCCGGGCCGCGAGACGGTGAGACCCGCAACGGCATTTCCCGAGCGGACGGCTCCCGCAACGTCCTCCCCGCGGAGTCGGGCTGCGATGAAACCGGCATCAAATGCATCCCCCGCGCCGACGGTGTCAACCACCGCGACCTCGAAACCGGGAACGGTTGTGACCCCGTTCGCCGAGCAGGCCACGGCACCAGCGGCGCCGAGGCGGGCGATCACGAGCCGATCGGCGCCGGCGAGAGTTCTCGCGGCCTCGACCGGATCGTCGATTCCGGCGAGCGCCGAAATCTCGTCGGATGCCGCCCCGAGGACAACATCAGCGTGCCCGATGGCTGCTGCGACAACCTCCCGAAATCCGCCTTCCCAACCCCAGTTCTCAAGCCGGAGGTTCAGGTCGAACGAGACCGGGATCCCATCCGCGCGGGCACGTTGCATCGCGGCCAGCACCGCGTCGCGAGCCGGTTGGAGTCTCAAACAGATCCCGGAGACGTGCAGCCAGGTTGATCCGACAACGGCATCCACGGCGTCGCTCGATTGCAGAGCTCCGTGGGCTCCGCCGGATGGCGGCCACACGTAGATGAGCCGGTCCCCGTCCGGCTGCACCACCGCGATGACGGTGACGGTTGGTTCTTCCGGCGCGACGGTCACGGGGGCGGTGTCGACTCCGGCTTCGGTCAAGCTCTCGACGGCAAACCGACCGAAACTGTCGTCACCGACCGCGCCGGCGAAGCGACACGGCACGTCGAGCCGGGCGAGAGCCGCTGCGGTGTTCGCCGCCGATCCCCCGCCGAACAACTGCGGGTCGGGGTTTGCGTGAGTCTCACGGTGCGCATCAGAGGGGAGGCGTATTTCGAGGTCAACGTTGGTGTCACCAACCACCAACACACTCACGAGTTCACCGCGCCACGGGCTGCGGCCACGAACTGACCGACACGTTTGAGGTCTTTGCTGAATCCGCCGTCGTCGGTCGGTTGATTGGTGAACGTGAGCGAGTCGACTCCCCACGGGTTCACAGCGACGATGGCATCCGCAACGTTGTCGGGAGACAGGCCGCCGGCGAGAATGACCGGAACACCAACTTCCCTCACGATGGCTGCGCTCACCTCCCAGTCGTGGACGACGCCGGCCGCGCCGACCCCCGGAATTTCGGCGTCGACCGAATCGAGGATCAGGAAGTCGACGACGGGTTCGTAGGACCGGGCCAGGTCGACGGCCTCCGCACCCGTCACCGCGATCGCCTGCATGATCGCGACTCCGGGGAGCGAGCTCCGCAAGTCGGCCACAGCTTCAGGCCCAACCGCACCGGGGGTGCCGCAAAGGTGTAGGACGTCGGGCTGCACGGTGCGCACCATGCGCTCAATGGAGTGCACGTCGGCATCCACGCTGAGCGCGACCGATGTCGCCAGCCCCTGGACCGCCTCGCAGATCTCGGCGGCGCGCTCCGGTGGTACCTCGCCGGGCAGATCGATGTTTGCCGGCGTCACGCCAACATGGTTGACGCCGAGGGACGCGACAGCGATTGCCTCCTCAACCGTTTGCATCGTGTAGATCTGAATCTGAACCGAGTGCGCCATCGGAAGGACGGTAGCGGAGCGCGCTCCGAGTCAATCGCGGCGACACTCTTGGGCTGAGAGGGCCGAATGTGGTCAATGACATCGAACCGGAGGGATCGGTCCTCTCGTCAGTCGCCGTCGACGCTCCGGTTCGTTGGAGTCGGCCACAGGAGTTCAAAGTGCTCCAACACCATGAGCGTGTCATCGTCGAAGGGAATCCCCTGTTGCTCGAAGAACCAGCGGTGCGCCCGGCGCCACCATTCGAGCGTCCGATCGCCTTCACCCTCGTCCCAGGCGAACGCCTCATCAACGGCACCGAACCTGCGGATCTCGACGGCGGTTGTACTGATGACACAGATCGGAGATCCTTCACCGTCCAGGATGACACTCAGATCGCCAATCTCCGGAAGTGTTTCGTTCTCGTCTTCGTAGTCGGAGGCAAGACCAGCCGTGGCCCGTTTGGGGCCGTCGCGAACGAGCAAGGCCAGTTCGGTTGCCAGGTCCGGCAGGGAAGGATCGCCGAACGCCCACGCCTCATAGGGGCCGTCAATGCTGGTGGCCGCGACGAAGGCTGACCAGAACGCCTCGATCATCCGGTCACCATACCGCTCGGAGAAGGGTGGGGCCGTGGCGGCAGATCATGAGCTGATTCGCGCCGGCAGAACGCCGGGCAGCGCTACTCCGACGGCGCGGTCGAGCCATATGCCGTCATCTCGGCACAGCCGCAACCCTCCCCGTTACGCTCACCTGGTGTATGTCGCGCGGTCGGAAAGGGGAACAGCAATGCTGGTGGATATTGGCGAGAAGGTGCACATCGTCGAACGGCGAAGCTTCCAAAGCGACGTCCGCCGTCACTTCTTTGGCAGGGTCGACCGGGTGGATTCCGCAGCGATCCGAGTGACCGGGTATGTCTTCGTATTTGACTCGAGTTCATCCAAGTTCGTCCGCATCGACGCGCCACGCACGCGGCTGATTCCTTTGGCCACAGCTGGTTATGTCATCAACGTCGCCGCAGCGGAAACCGACGTGGAGGACGTTCGCTATGTCGAGAGCGACGGCCGGCTGAAGGCAACCGACGGAGGGGCCTTCAACCTCGACATCAACGAGTTTGGCGTCCTTCGCTGAGAATCCTCGTCAGCCGGCACAACGGCCGCATGAGTCGTTGACCATTTCGAGATCACTCCTCAGGATGGCGAACACATCCAAAGGTGCTCCAGTCTGGGCCCGGCCACAACCCCATCAAGGCGACGCGTCACGCTCGAAGGCCGTCCCGAGGGACGGCCTATTCCGCGAATCTGGCTTCCAGGTTCGTCTCCGCCAGAGCCGCCAAATCAGGGGCTGTCAACCCGTTCTGCTTCATCAGGAATGCATGGTCACCGAGCTTCTGGAACTTGTCGCCCAGGCTGGCGATCACCTGTTTCGGAGCATCGGCGAAACCAGCCTTGTATTCCGCAACCGCCCCTCCGAGGCCGCCCACCGAGCTGTGCTCTTCAACCGTAACGACGAGCTCGTTTTCGCCAAATACCTTGTCCAGCATCTCTGTATCCAACGGTTTCACCGTATGCATATCGACAACCCGGGTGGAAATCCCACTGCGCTCGAGGATGTCGGCGGCGCCGACCGCTTCAGCCAAGAGCGATCCGCTCGATACGAATGCGACATCGCTGCCCGTGCGATATTCGATGGCTTTGCCGATCTGGAAATCGAAATCCTCGGGATACATCACGGGGTAGCCCGGACCGCCGGTGAGGCGGACATAGACCGGGCCCTCGTGCTCGGCGCACGCGTAGAGCGCCTTGTAGGTTGAGAGCGGATCGGACGGGGCGATGACGGTGAAGTTCGGAATGGCTCTCACTACAGCGATGTCGTCCATGGCGTAGTGAGTATTCCCCAGGGGCCCGAAACGCACACCGGCTTCGATACCGATGATCGTCGCGCTCACATTCATGTAGCCAAGGGCGGCACGCATCTGCTCGGCCGGACGCATCGGCACCATGGCGGCCAAGCCTACGGCGAAGGGACGAAGGCCTTCGAGGGCAAGACCGGCTGTGAAGTCGATCAGGTTCTGTTCGGCGATACCGACATCGAAGAACCTGTCCGGATAGGTTTCCTTGAACTCGACCAGCCGTGCCGTGGGCGTGAGGTCGGCGGACAGAGCCACCATTTCCGGATAGTCGGCGGCCAGCATCATCAGCGTGTCTGCCTGTGCTGAGCGGTGACCCTGGTCGGACCACTCCTGCAATTTGTCTATTGGTGCGTTGTTCATTTCGTCTTCCCGCCCGCTACGCGTTCTCGAGATCCGAGACGGCTTGTTCGTACTGGTCCTTGTTCATCGGCCGGGCATGCCAACTGAGACTGCCCTCCATGAAGGAGATGCCTTTGCCTTTCGTAGTGTCGGCGATGATTACGTGAGGTTTCCCGCTGTCGGAATCTCTCATCCCCTCCAGGGCATCAAGCACACTGGAAGCGTCGTTTCCGTCCTCGACGACCAGGACATCCCAGCCCGCAGCTCTCCAGAGCGCTTCGACATCAATATCCATGATGTCCTTGGTTGTGCCGGCCAGCTGGACGCCGTTGCGGTCGATGATGGCGATGAGGTTGTCGAGTTCATACTTGGCGGCGTTCATGGCCGCTTCCCAGATGACCCCCTCGTTGCATTCGCCGTCGCCTACGAGGCTATACACGTGGTGATCCTCGCCCTTGACCTTCGCTGCCTTGGCCATCCCGCAAGCAACGGCGAACCCGTTGCCGAGGGTTCCTGACGACACCTCGATGCCGTATTGCGGGTTTCGAGTGGGGTGGCCGGCAAGGAAGCTGTTGTCGGCCTTGAAGGTGCCCATCTGTTCTTCTGTGATGTAGCCGGCTACCCCCAACGCGGAGTACAAGGCGAGACAAGCATGGCCCTTGCTCTGGACGAAGCGATCCCGTTCGGCCATCGTCGGGTTCTTCGGATCATGATTCATGATTCCGAAGAACAGGCTGGCAACGATTTCGATGCTTGACAGCGCCGGTCCAAAGTGGGCGCCGCGGCCTCCTGCGGCGTATCCCATTTCGATGACATGCCGGCGCATCAGAGCAGCCTTCTCGTCGATCAGATCAACCGTTTCTGTATTTGCCATAGTGCGTTCTCTCCGCACGCGATCGAGTGCGTGCTGCTAGTTGGTGTCCGGGATTCTGAACTGATGCCCGCTGAACTGTCCGGTCGGTACGACTGAGGCCTGGTATTTGGCGAGTTCGACCATCTTCGGGATATCGACACCAAGCTCGTATCCCATCTCAGACAGCATGAACGCCAAGTCTTCGGTAGCCAGGTTTCCGGATGCCCCGGGTGCAAAGGGACAGCCCCCAAGGCCGCCCAGGGTCGATTGCACTTTGTCGACTCCACACTCGATGGCAGCCAACGTGTTGACCATTCCCATGTTGCGGGTGTCGTGAATATGAACCTGCAGATCCAACGCCGGGTACTCGGTCCTGACGGCATCGATGGTTTGGCGAACCTGAGCAGGATTTGCTATTCCGATGGTGTCGCAGAGATTGACGGTCCGGATTCCGCTGTCGACGTAGGGCTTCAGAAACGGAACAACGTCATCCTTGCTCTTCATCCCCTCGAATGGACAACCGAATGCGGTGGACAGATCCAAACAGATATCCATCTGTGGATAGGAGTCCAGAATCGCCTGCAGCCCGGCAAGCGATTCTTCATGCGTCCTCTTGATGTTGGCTCGGTTGTGGCTCTCGCTCAGCGAAACGACATAGGACAACGATTTCAGGCCGGACTCCCAGGCCGCCTCGGCGCCGCGAAGATTGGGAACCAGTGCAAACAGATGCGCATCCGGGTATTTCCCGACGATGGTCGAAGCCAGTTCGCTGGCATCTCTCATCTGGGGAATCGCCTTGGGGCTGACGAAGGACGTGATCTGGAGATGCGTCAGCCCGGCATCCAGAAGCCCTTCGACAATGCGAACCTTCGTCTCCAACGGTATGTATTCATCCACCATCTGAAAACCGTCGCGAGGCCCGACTTCATACAGTTCGATCTTGTTCATGATCCCTTCTCCAGCATGGTCCCTTCCTCCTTCAGTCGCCGGTACCACCCAAATGCCGCTTCGGGTAGCTGGGGATGGTGTCCGCCGCATTGCTCACGTGCAGTCTGCAGGTAGGCCGTCAGTTGCCCCCGATAGGCTTCAGATGCGCAGTGCGCGATTAGGGCGTCCGCCCGTTCTCCGTCATCCAACCCGCGGAGGTCGGCGATACCGTGCTCGGTTACGACAACATCGACATCGTGTTCGGAGATGTCCTGGTGGGAGACCATGGGAACGATGTTCGAGATGGCTGCACCTTTGGCCGTGGAGGGTATGAGGATCACGGACAAGCCGGCGTTCTGGGCGAAACTCGCTCCACCTCCGATGCCGTTCACAACCCGGCTCCCGGCGATATGACTGGAGTTGACGTTGCCGTAGATGTCAATCTCAACACCGGTGTTCAACGCAACCAGCCCCAATCGGCCGATCACTTCGGCACTGTTGGTTATGTCACCGTTGCGGATTACCAGGTGGTCGCTCAAACCCGGAGTGTCGCGCAGGATCTCCTCCACCCTCTCGCTCATGCCCAACCCACCGGTTGATAGAGCTGTTGCTTTGCCGGAAACAAGAAGCTCCAACACAGGCTCGGTAATGCCTCCGCAGAAGAACTGGAGGTTGCGGAAACCGGACTGCTGGAACCCATCGGCAACGGAATCGGCGATACTACCGAAGCCGGTTTGAATCGGCGGAAGATGTCCGCCGATCTTCTGGACTTCCAGCTCAAGGAAGTTCAACAGATGGTCGGCGATACTCCTTGTCACCGCTGTCCCTGATGGCTGAGCTCCCATTCGTTCCGGGATCTCGGTTTCGACGATGTATCGGATCTTCTTCGGGTCAACCTGGATTCCCGACCTTCCAATTCGCTGATTAGTGCGGACCAGTGGGATCGGCTGCGTGTTGGGCGCCGCGGCCGGGACGTATATGTCATGCAGATCTCGCAGCACCTCCGGCTGAGAGGTATTGATCTCGACAATGATTTCGTCCGCCGCGTCCATCAAGTAGTGGGTCATACCAACGGAACTGCTGGGTATGAGATCTCCGTCTTCGTCGAACCCCAGCGCCTCGACCACGGCGATATCGATCTCTCCGAAACTGCTGTTTCTGAGCAGCCGGGGCATCTTGCTCATCTGCTGCTCGACGTAGCTCAGAGAACCGTCGTTGGCTTGCGCGGCGAGGGTACGGCTGGCCACCATGGGAGCCCGCCGGGTGATGATCTTCTCCACTCCGAGCGTTTCATCCAGCCATGGCACATTGGCGCCGGTGATCAGATTGAGCGATAGGTCTTCACCGCTCTGTTTGCGTTGCACAAGCGCCTCGACAACAGCCTTGGGGTAGCCCGCCATGGCGTATCCGCTCATAGCTACGGTCATACCGTCCCGTATCGAGGTGGCGGCCTCCTCGGCAGTCGAAATGCGGCCTCTCAGACTGCGGTTTCTCATTCTGTCTATCAAGATCGTGTCCAGATTCCTGTCCGAATCACCCGCGAGGCGTGAAGCCGGAGAACAGTTCCTCGTCGGTAGGTTGGAAGCTGGGGATCTCGCGGATTACCCAGGTGTTGTTCATGTAATGCTTGAGTGCAACGTTCTCCGAAATGCCGTTGCCGCCCCACGTTCCACAGCCGAGAGAGTGGGTAAACGGCATTCCGCTGACCCAGCTACCGCCGTTGGTTGCGGCCTGAGGCTGGTTGACGACCACTCGAGTCGTATAGGTTTCCAATGCCAGCTTCTCTACGTTCTCGGGTGTTGCAGAGAAGATTCCGCATGAATGTCCACTGCCTGAATATGCGTGGTTGTCATTGGTAATGCGGATTGCCTCGTCGATGCTGCTGCTCTTGTAGACGGTTGTTACAAGACTCATCTTCTCGCCGCTGAATGGAGAAGCTTCCCCGGTCTTGTCTTCTTCCACCAGCAACATGGAGGTTCCCTCGGGAACATCGATGCCGGCCAGTTCTGCAATAGTGCTCACTGGCGACGCCACGATATGCCTATTGATGATGTGGTTGGCGGGCCACTCAGGCCAGATTGCCTTCTTCAGTTTCTCTTTCTCATCCGCATTGAGCAGATGAGCTCCGACCTTTCGGAATTCGGCCAGCATCTGCGCATATACCGACTCATCGATCACGACGCTGTTGTCACAGGAACATCCTGCGGCGAGATCGAATGTCTTGCTGGCTTCGATCTTGGTTGCTGCATCGGCAAGGTCGGCGGTCTTGTCGATAATTATGATTGCGTTTCCCGCCCCCACACCAAAAGCTGGGGTTCCTGAACTATGGGCGGCACGGACCATGGGCTGCCCACCGGTTGCGATAACGAGATCACATTGCCTCATGAGCTCATTGGTTTTCGGGATTGAGGGATCCTCAATTGTGATGAACAGATCCTCGGGCGCGTCATACTTCTTCATTACGGCGCGAAGGAGGTTCGTCACTTTCAGAGTGGTGAGCTTGCTTCTGGGATGGGGCGAGAAGATGACCGCGTCCCGGGCTTTGACCACAAAAATGGCCTGGGTCAACGGATGAAACTCTCCCTGTGTGCTGGGTACCAGTGAGCCGATGACACCAACAGGCTTAGCAATACGGACAAGCCCGCGTTCAGGGATCTCCTCGACTACCCCTACGCTCTTGGCGTTCTTGACGTCATAGAGGATTCCCCGGCATTTGCCGGCGACCTTGGCGATCTTTGAGGCGACATCACCCAACCGGCATTCCTCGAACGAATACTCGGCGATTTCCCTAAGAAGTTCATCGTTCGCTGCGATTTCCCAGGTGATTGCAGCGGCGAGCTCATCCACCTTCTGTTGCGAGAAGCCTTCCGCCACCTTCTGCGCCTTCCGCGCTCGACCCATCAGTTCGGAAATGTAGGCCGTCGTATCCGCATCGTTCTGACTCACACGTACCCTCCGAGATTCAATCGATCTCCATCGCCTCAATACCGGCATCCGGGTCTCCCAAGTAGAGCCGACATGTGGTATTGACGACCACAACCACACCAATCCCCTGCAACGGATGTCCGACTCCAATACTAACCCCGTGTGTTGGAACGTTCCAAGCGATTGGTACCGCTGCGCTCCGACGCCGCAGCTTCCGGAAACGGTTCTGGCTCCCGGCCGTTGCAGCATCCGTCGGCCAACCATGTCGGTTTCACGACCTACGGCGTACCCATGTAGCGCTCCTCATCGCTGCCAACACCCACCCCAAGCTGTTGCAGTCGCGGCTCGGACACTCCTCGATCAAGGCGACGCTCGACATCCACGGGTACCTCCACGAACCACTCGACGAAGTCGCCGCCGACCGCCTCGAACAGCTCACAGCCGACGCGATCGCTCACCGAACGCGCACGGAACCCGGATTGGAGCTGTAGGCAAGCGACCCCGAAGCAACGAGGAGCCCATGCGTCGCATGGGCTCCTGTGTGGTGGAGGTGAGGGGATTTGAACCCCTGACCCCTACGTTGCGAACGTGGCGCCCCCATCGGCGTGACCGGGCCAAACATGCTCTGACCGGGGGTTTTGTACTCAGCACCTCTCGCTGTTTGGCGCGGTTTCTCAGTGTTTCGCGCGCGGAGCGCGCACAGTCGCGCAGTTGAGCGCGATCAGCGCGGCCGGTACGCGTCTCTACGGTGTTGTACACGGTGGATCAGAACGACCTGGTCATCTTCAGAAATCTCATAGATGATACGATAGTCGCCACGTCGCGCCGACCACAGGCCCTTGAGTTCACCGACCAGCGGCTTGCCGAGCCGGTTGGGGTTCTCTGCGATTGGACCGAAGATTGACTCGAGCGCGGCATGGCGCACCTTCTCAGGAAGTTTGTTGAGATGGCGGAGACCCTCAGCCGTGATCTCGATCTCGTACACGCAGCAACCTCAGACGTGATCCTTGAGACGGACCCGCTTGCCCTGTTCAGCGTCCCTGCGCGAACGCCGAAGTGACTCCATCAGATCGTCATCTTTGAGGATGTCGAGGGTTTCTTCGAGGGACTCGAGGTCGTCGGGACTCAAGAGGATGAACGAGGGGCGACCGTTGCGAGTGACCAAGATACGGTCGTGCTGGCGTTCCACCCTGTCGGCGAGTTCGGAAAGGTGGGCCTTGACTTCAGAGAACGGAATCGTGTCACTCATGTAGACATCATAGGTCAAAATCTTGACCCATACAAGTGTGGGTTGCTTCTTCACCCCTGGATGCTCTCACTAGGGCAGACCGACCAAGCTTTGTTGACAATGCCACTTGTACAGAGCTCGATGCGCACCCTCCCCGGACCGTTGCCCCGAGTCGGCAACGCTGTGAAGGAGCGCGACCAAAGGCAACCAACTGATCCGTAGTCAGCAACAGAGGTTCCTGGAAGCTGGGGATCACGGCGGAAGTCCATGCGGCACATGAGTTCTCGCCTCTCACCGGCTTGCACCGTCTCCCGTCGTTTTTCAACCTCTCGCGGCCCAGCCGCGATCCAGGATCATTGGAGATCATGCAGCATCCCGACGCCACGAGCCTGCGACAGCCGGGAGGGACCGAAACAGAGACGGATTCCAGCATTGCTACTCCCTCCAAGCGACTCGTCGGCCAATCCCAGACTCCGGACTGAGAAGACGGCGTGGCCGCTGCTGGAATCGAGCCAATGAACCGGCTGACGCGTCTTCGGATGCTGTCCTCATATTGACCTGTCGACCCCACCCGCACCCCTGCCAGAGCGGTGTGACCTCCTCGGGTTGCAGCCAATCGCGATGCTCCACCCACCGACCATCCTGTGATCAGTGGCTCGGACAGGCCGGGCACCACTCTCTGGTCAATCCGTCGATGGCTCCGATTCCTGGGCCTATTGTCTATCAATGCTTCCAGCCGCTCATTGGTGAGCGAGTTGTGTGTGCCCGTCAGTCGACGTTGCGTTCGGGCTCCGGATAGGAGGACTCCGACGGCGGCATGCCGGGTGATTGGAAGCGTTCGGGAACGTTGAGGTCGGGGGTCGTTTCTCCCGTCTGCGGGTGGACTGCCGCTGTGGGAGTTCGAGATACCCAGTCAGCGTAGGACTCTGAGCCGTGCCAGGCAGTGAGGCCGTGAGCGAATACGCTCAACCCGACGGTGACCATGGCAACGGTGACGATCGTTTCGGCTCCAGGTATCACAGCGTCCTCGACCACGACGCCTGCGAGGATGATGGTGGCCAGCCCTCGGGGCCCGAACCACCCGAGGAAGACGACCGATGGCGGGCGGAGGCCTGAGCCGACCAGGGCGAGAGCGACGGGCACCATACGGACGAGCGTCAGGCTGAGGACTGCGGCGAGCGCAATCTGCCAGGTGAGGCGGTCGATGGCGGGGCCCAGGAGAACGGCTCCGAAGAGCAGGAAGCTGATCAAGGTGAGCGTCGAACCGAGCGTCTCGGCGAAACCGTTGAACTCCTCAAGTTCGTTGCGTGTCGTGATTCCGAGGACGAGTCCGGTCAGCCACGCTGCGATGAATCCGCTGCCGCCGAGGGGAACGGCCAGTCCGTATGCGGCGGCGGCGAGGGCGAGCGCTCCGACCTGAAGCCACATCGGCGATACCCAGTTCCGCTGCTGTGCGTGGGTGAGCGCTTTGCCACCGAGCCAGCCGGCGACGACTCCGATGACTGCGGCGACAAGGACCTCTTTGCCGATGAACCCAACCAAGCCTCCGAGCGATCCTCCCATCGCCGATTCTTCTGCGGCGGCGAGGAAGATGAGGGCCACCGGAACCACGATGCCGTCGTTGAGTCCGCTCTCGACGTTGAGCGCCAAACGGATGCGGAGGGGCACGCGCGGGTTCGAGATGACTGCTTGGCCGAGCGAGGCGTCCGTTGGCGCAAGAATCGCTCCAAGGAGTGCTGCCTCCCAGATACCAAGGTCGGTGAAGAGCGCTGCAGCCACGACCGTTCCCAAGAAGATGGTCAAGACCAGGCCGACGGAAAGCAGGCGACCAGGAATCGAGGAGTCCTTGCGCCAGTCGCTGCTGCTGATCGTTGTTGCGTCGCTGAACAACACGATGGCGAGCGTGACCTCGAACAGCAGCGTCACCGACACGGAACCGCCGTCAATTCCGGATATGTCGACGATTCCGAGCAGCGGTGTGCCGATGATCAGGCCGGCGGTGACGAAGACCATCGGCCCGGTGATTGGCGAGGTGCTCAGACGTTTGGATATGACTGCGTAGAAGACGAACACGATCGCGATCGCGAACGTGACGTAGCCCATCAGCTCAACCGCTCGTCAGGCGTCTCCTCAATCGGCGGCCCCTCCTCTGAAGGAGTACGGCTCCGAAGACGCTGACCCGCCACCCGGACCGTCGGCATGATGTTCTCTTCTCCGACGACCTCCACGACACCAGCGTTCTGGGCGGTTGTCAAGGCCGCGCCATGGAGGCGGACGAGCCACATCTCGACGTCCGAAGCGCGCAGCTCTTCGTTGAGTCCGACGATCTCCTCGGCTCCCGTGACATCCATGTCTGCCATCTGCTCGCAGTCCACGACGAGCACCGAGGCCGGCGGGTCGGTCCTCGCCCACAGCAGTGCGCGTGCCTGGCTGGAGAAGGCAGCGGCGTTCGAGAAGATCAGCGATCCGGTCTGCCGGTAGATGACAAGTCCGGGCAGCGTCTCAGCATCGGGATTGTTCACAAGTCCGACGAATTCGTAGTTCCCGTCCTCGTCTTCGAGGCGTCCGAGTTCCGCTCCTTCTGGGAAGCTGGCGCGGTAGATCAGCGCCAGGAGCGAGAGGATGATGCCGATCAGAATGCCCTGGAGGATGTCGACCAGGATCACACCGAGAAACGCCGCGACAGCAAGCGTGAAGTCGATCTTGCGGGTGCGCCACAGCATCACGAACCCTGAGAAGTCGATCAGCTTCCACACCGCATGGATCACGATGGCACCGAGCACAGCTTCGGGGAGCGGCTCGAACAGCCACGTCAGGGCCACGATCGTGATCAACACGAACACGGCAGTGATGATGCTTGTCATCTGCGTCTTCTGCCCAGCGTCAACGCCGGCAGCGGTCTTCGACAGACTCCCATCGACGACGAAGCCTCCGCTCAAGCCAGCACCGAGATTCGCAGCGCCGAGACCGATCATCTCCTGGTTGGCGTCGACCTGGTAGCCGAACTTCGACGCGTAGGTCTTGGCTGCAGCGTACGACTCGGCGAAGGCAACAAGGATCACCGCGAGCGCTCCGACCATGATGTCGCTCATCAGGTCCCAGCCCGGCCATTCCGGAAGACTCAGCTTCGGGAGCTCGGCCGGAATCTCACCAACGACGTGGATGCCCGAATCCTCCCAATTGAGGAGCGCCGACAACGCGATCGCGACCAGCATCACAACCAGAGCACCCGGCACCTTCGGCAGGAACCGCGCAATCAAGAACAAAGCTGCAAGAGCAGCAGCACCGATCGCGATCGTCGGCCAGTCCCAATCAGCGAGCTGCTCGAGCATCGAACCGAGCTCCTGGAGGACGTTGCCGCCCTCCGACTCAATACCGAGGATTTTGTCGAGCTGGCCGACGGCGATGACGATCGCCAACCCGACCATGAATCCGCTCAGCACCGACGAGGCCATGAAATTGGCGATCCAGCCCATCTTGGCCAACCCGAGGCCGACGAAGAACACACCGGTGAAGATCGCAAGCCACACCGTGAGTGCCAGATACAGGTCGCCGTCGCTGCCAGCCAGCGGAGCCACCACCGACGCCGAAATGATCGCCACCGTCGAGCTCGGACCCACGAACAGGTGCTTCGAAGAACCGAACACCGCGTACCCGAGCAGCGCCAGCGGCGCCGTGACCAACCCCACCTCCGGCGAGACACCCGCAATCCCCGCATACGCCATCGCCTCGGGAACCAGAAGAGCCCACACGGTAAGGGCAGCAATGACATCGAACCGGAGCGTCCGGCCCCAGTCGTACCTCGGAAGCCACCCAGCAATCGGCAAATACCGCTGAAGGACCGTCTTCTCCTCCGGCGGCTTCAACGCCATGCAATCTTCCTCCTACACCACCGACACAATCCGGCCGAGACCATCCCAGCCCATACCAGGAGAGCGCCATATATGCCGTTGTGGGCGGCGCTGTTCTCTGGGGTGTGGGCGGTTTCCTAGAGCATTCCTTTGGCTTTGAGTTCCTCTTTGAATTCTTCGATCATTGGGACGGGGATGATCGTTTCGGCGAGCCATGCAGGCATCGTGGCTCGGACTTTGTCCGGGCTCGATTGCACGCCTCCCTTCGAAGCGATGTAGTCGGCGGGTGGCGGCACGGTCATGGGTCCGGGTTCGAATGCGACCATGCGGGTCACGATCTGTTCGGGTGTGACGTTGATGACGGTGAAGTCCTGCGCCATGACGAATGGGCCGTCGTAGCCGGTTCGCATGCGATCGAAGAGGGGTTGTGGCGTGCCGGGGGCCACCATGCCGTGATAGCTCACTGCCAGTCGTGGTTTGGCCGCTTCGAACACTATCGCTGCGGCTTCGGGAGCGGTGTGCATGGTCCAGGCAACGAGCTTGGCCTGCATCTCGGTCCACTGCAGCTTCTCTACGTATGTCTCGGGTGGATTGAACGTCTCGTGGATGAGTACATCGACGTCCTTTGAGCTCTCCACCGTGAGGGTGCTCGGTTCGCAGTCACCAGCGAACACCATCGACAGGCCCTTGTATTCGAGGCGATATCCGACGGCTCCGTAGATGCCGTGCGGGACGGGGAACGCAATGACCTTTGTGTCGTTCTCGTCGTAGACGACCCGGGGCTCGTTGGGGACGAACTGGTGGGCCCGCATGTCGAAGCCGCGGGTGTCGAGGCGGCCGTATTTGACCGCGTCGTGCCATGCAGCCAACCGGTAGATGTTCTCGACGAGTGCTTCCATGCCGAGTTCACGTGTCTCACCTGCCGGGCCGTAGATGCGCATCGGTTCGAGGCGGCCGTTGGGTTGTCCGTAGTCGTAGTACACGATGAGGTCGGCGATGTGGTCGATGTGGTAGTGGGAGATGAAGAACTTGTTCGCCTTGTTGTACGGGACTGCCATGTGGTTGAACGACATATTCGTTCCCGCTCCGGCGTCGAAGATGAACACCTCACCGTTTCCGAGCTCGACCATGAAGCCCGCAGCCCCTTGACCCCGGCGGGACGGGTATCCGGTTCCGAGGGCCGTGATCCGCATCTCCTCGGTTGCAAGGGGCTCAGTACCGGCGTGATACAAGTGTGGATACTCACGGAGGGTTGCGGTCTCGTCTTTGACCACGACACGGCGGTCGGTGAGGGGTTCTTTGCCGAACGGTTCGGGTAGCACGGTCATTGCGGTTGGTCCTCTCCTGTGTAGCATCCACCATATCTTGTGGTGCCAAGTTCCGGAAATTTATTCTCGATAATCTGACTCTAGTCTTGGCTATGCTGCCATAGCAAACGCGAGACGACGGGAGACCGACACAGATGCTTTCGGAGGCACCGCAGACACTCAGGCCCGACCTGCTGGGCACCGTCTTTCCCCTCGTAGAGGTCATTAGACAGATGCTTGCCAGGGTTGAGACCCTCTGGGCCGAAGTCGGTATCAACCCCTCCGAAGCTGCAGTCCTCGAACGACTCTTCATCGACCACGACGGCGAAGCCAGATCTGGAGCGCTGCTCGGTCATCCCATCCGCTCGACGCCAGCACTCGGCAAGGTGCTCTCCAGCCTCGAAGACAAGAACCTGATCACCCGACAGCGCAGCGCCGACGACCGCCGAGTCGTAATCGTTGCCAGCACCGACAATGCTCGGGAGCTCTACGACGAGATGATCGAACAGATACTGACGGTGGTCGTCGCACCCACAACAGCCGAACTCGACGACGACGATTTCACCGAACTGCGCCGCATAACCGACAAGCTCACGCCACCCAACATAGACACCTGAACTCCCACCAACCCGGAGCCACACCGCCCATATCCGGCTGGGTGTGTCGCATTTGCGATGATGTGGGTGGGGTTGCACGCCCCGGTCGGGCGGTGAGGGTCCGGTTGAGCCGATAGAGCTGGCTCGGTTGGTCTCGGTCCGCCGTCCCGGTGGCGTGTGCCACCCCTTCCGCCTTAAGCGAGAGAAAGGGGCGGTCATGTCGATGTTCATGTGGCAGCGGCACTCGATCAGAACGGTGGCCTGTTGGGGATCGAGTCGTTCCCGGTCAACGAGGCCGGCTACCGGCGGCTCGCCGAGTGGCTCGCCGGGTACGGTCCGGTCGTCAAGATCGGGGTTGAGGGCACCGGGTCGTATGGTGTCGGACTAGCCCGACATCTCCACGCCAACGGGATCGTGGTGGTGGAGGTGGATCGGCCGAACCGTCAGAAGCGCCGCAAACGGGGCAAGTCGGATCCGATCGACGCCGAGTCTGCAGCGAGAGCCGCCCTATCCGGCGAGGCGAGGGTGACGCCGAAGCGGCGTGACGGGACGGTGGAACAGATCCGGGTGTTGATGATTGCGCACCGTTCGGCACGGATGCAACGCAATCAGACGTTGAACCAGCTCCGCCAAATCGTCTTCACGGGTCCGGAAGAGGTGCGGGTCCGTTTCAAGGACCGTTACAAGACTGGCTTGGTGTCTGAGGTGGCTGCGATGCGGCCCCGTAAGGGTTCCGACCCGGTGACCTATACGACGCATGTCGTGATGCGGGGTCTCGCTCGTCGTATCCGGGACCTCAACGACGAGATGCGCACCATCGACGACGCCCTCACCGAGTTGATCGGCACCACGGCGCCGTCGCTGCTCGCCTGTCACGGCGTCGGTGTCGTCACCGCAGCGACCTTGTTGGTCACCGCTGGCGATAACCCGGACCGGCTCCATTCGGAACGGTCGTGGGCGCATCTGTGCGGTGTCGCTCCGGTCCCGGCCGGTTCGGGCAAGACGAGCGGCCGTGTCCGTTTAAGTCATGGCGGGAACCGCCACGCTAACGCTGCGCTCTACCAGATCGTTCTCACCCGCATGTCCAGCGACGACGAGACCCGCAACTATGTGAGGCGGCGCCGAGCTGAAGGCCTCTCTACACGCGAGATCATGCGGTGCCTGAAACGCTACGTTGCGCGCCAAACGTTCAAACACCTACCACGAGCCGCATGAAACCTGGGTGGGGTCTGACCCAGTAACCGGCTGACGCGTCTTTGGATGCTGTCCTCATAATGACCTGTCGACCCCACCCACCCATCCGCCAGGGCGGTGTGACCTCATAGGAGCCTGCCACCAATACGGTGTCGCCCAACCCAGTCCTGTCCACCCAACCCGAAAGCACCTTGACAAAACAACACACATAGGAGATTCAATATGTTCGGCGGCCGGCCAGGCCGTGGCAGTGCTTGTACTTGAGGCCTGACCCGCAGGGGCAGCGTTCGTTGCGTCCGATCTTGGCGCGACCCGTCGATTCACGTGACGTGAGCTTTGACACAGTTTCAGCCTGTTGCTCTCGGGCCTCGAGTGCATCCTCCCAACGTCGCAGTCGCTCACCCCGCTCGCGCATCCGCGCCTCTTCCGCATCGACCTCACGCTCTCGGATTGCGATCTTCGCCTCTCGAATCGCCAGCTCTTCTGCGGCCCGTTGAGCAAACACCGGCGGCTCGTCACCGGTGACGTCACCGAACACGCCGACGAGCTCTCGATCGATAAGCATCGTGACGGCTCGACCCATCGAG